>BNJT01001679.1_pt1 | contig 22439 bp, 29 predicted proteins | sample 8540491 | NCBI WGS metagenome assembly BNJT01 (sample SAMD00202455, study PRJDB9452) | human saliva metagenome | host: Homo sapiens | reverse complement strand
GGAAATTGTCATTAATTATTTAAAAATTCTATTTATTAATATATATACACTTTTTGGAGTCTACTCAATTAAAAGAATAAATGTCTATATTTATAAAAATCATTTGAGAAATATTCATTTATATAAGTAGGATATATTTTTCTATAAAATTTCATATTATTTATGATTTTCTTTAACATATTTAAATCCATTTTGAATATGTTCTTTTCATGTAAAAATTGCAGCATTTTTCATTTCTTTCTTTTTAAAAGCTTTTTAATATTAATTTATGTTCTTGATCAATTTGTTTTCCTCTTATACCATCATAAGCAGAGAGTCTTCGATCATAAATTAAAAAATATCATTAGTTGTGTTATCAAATTTTTAATCTTTTATTATTAGAATATTCAATAATCATATTATGAATTTCATTACTCACTTTAATTCTTTTCTTCAATAGTGTCATGATTTCCTTTTAAAAACTTTTTAAAAAGCTTTTCTATTTCATCTTTAGGAATAATATTAATACATAATTTTACAGCTAGTATTTCTAATACTTCTCACACTGATAAGCTTCCTCTATTTCTTCTATGCTATACTTTTTAATAAAAAACTCCTTTCCATGGGATAATTTCTACAATTCCATCAGCTGCTAACATTCTAAATGCTTCTCTAACTGGAGTTGGACTAACTTCAAGTTTAGTTGCAATTTGTACCTCATTTAACTTTATTTCATTTTTAAATTCATCGCTTAGTATCATTTCTTTTCAAAATTTCATATACTTGTAAGTTTAAAAGTTTTTCTTTTCAATTCTAAATTTTTTTCCAAAATATGTTCACTTCCTAACTTTTTCTTCTTATTATACCAAATTACTATTTTTATTTCAATAAAAAGCTTTACAAAAATTTAAAAATATTATATAATATATTATATAAACTATATTCTATAGAATATAGTATTAAATTAAAGTATTGAATAGAGGAGGATTAGTATGAAAAGAACTTCTAATGTGTAAAAATTGCTGACAAGATTATTGATGTTAATTTGAAAATGGTTGCTGGAGAAAAAACTTTTAATTGTAACTGAATCTGAAAAATTATCAATTGCAAATGCTATTGCAACTGCTGCTTACAGAAAAATATTGAACCTATTATCAGTTTAATTATACCTAGAGAGCTGATTCTCAAGAACCACCTGAAATTATAGCAGCCTCTTTTAAAAAGCTGCAGATGCATTTGTTTCAGTAGTTGGAAAATCTATTACACATACAAATGCTATTAAAAATGCAATTGAAAATGGATCTAGAGGATTAGTTTTTAACACAATTTTTCTGAAGATATGATGATACATGGTGGAATGGAAGCTGATTTTGAAAAAAATAAAGCCCGTTTGTTTAAAAAGTTGCATCGAAATTAGCAAATTCAAAAAGTTCATTTAACTACACCATTTGGAACTGATTTAACATTTTTGTGCTGAAAAACAGAAGAGAAATGCACTATACTGCTTTAGTTGAAAAAGGAAAAATTTTCTACAGCTCCAACTGTAGAAGCAAATGTATCTCCTATCGAAGGTACTCCAGAAGGAATTATTGTGGCTGATGCTAGTGTTCCTTACATCGGAATAGGACTATTAAAAGAACCTATAATTTGTAAAGTTGAAAAAGGTTTTATAACTTCTATTGAAGGAGGAAATCAAGCAGAAATCCTTAGTAAAGATTTAGCTAATAAAAATGATCCTAATGTATATAATATTGCTGAATTAGGAATAGGTTTGAATCCTAATTGTCGTTTTATTGGTTTGATGTTAGAAGACGAAGGAGTTTATGGTTCTTGTCATATAGGGATAGGAACAAGCTTAAATTTAGGAGGTGTTTTAAAAGCTACTTGTCATTATGATTTAATAATGACAAAACCAACTATTATAGTTGATGACGTAACAATAATGAAAGATGGTGAACTAGTAGGAGAATTCTATTCAGAAGTTTATAAAAAATAGGAGGGATTTTATGAAACTTGAGTTAACGATGTTTAATACTACTGCAATTGCTGTTTTAATATTGTTTCTAGGAAGTTACATAAAAACTAAAGTAGAAATATTAAGAAAATTTTTGTATTCCTATTCCAGTAGTTGGAGGAATGATTTTTACAATTTTTACGCTTATAGGATACACTACAAATATTTTTCCATAAGTTTTGATTTTTACATTGAGTGATTTTTATGTTAGCATTTTTATACAAGTATTGGTTTTACAGCGAGTATATCTCTTCTAAAAAGGTGGAGTAAAAAACAATAAAAGTTACTCATAGTTTCTAGTATTCTTGTTGTGCTACAAAAATGGAATAGGAATCATAATTTGTAAATTTTTAGGTATTAATCCTTTTGATAGGAATAGCAACAGGTTCTATCCCTATGACTGGAGGACATGGAACATCGGCAGTATTTTTCAGTTCCATTAGAAAATTTAGGACTAACTGCAGCAAATACAATTACATTAGCTGCTGCTACATTTTGGTTTAGTAGCTGGTTCTCTAACAGGAGATTCATTAGGGAAGATATTTAGTAGAAAAAAAGTATTAAGAATAATAAAAATTAATTCTAACCAAAAACTAGCATTAATATTAATAAGGAAATGGAAAATAAATTGTCAGCTAAAGGATTTGAACAAGCTATTTTTCTTTATTATTAGCTATGGCTTTTAGGTACAATAATTTCTATGTTATTAGGAAAAACTGGTCTTACTTTCCCAGCTTCTGTAGGTGGAATGCTTGCATCAGCTCTAATTGTAAACATAAAAAAATTTTGATAAACTATATCCAATCAAACATTCTGAAATACATATTTTTTTGGTGAGGTTTCACTTGCTATATTTTTTTATCTATGAGTATGATGAAATTAAAATTATGGCAAATTATAGATTTGGCATGATGTCAATGTTAATTTTACTTTTTGCACAAGTTATTCTAATTGTCATTTTTATCATATTTATAGCTTTTCCTGTAATGGGTAAGGATTATGAGGGCAGCAGTAACATGTTCAGGTTTCTGTGGATACGGATTAGGGGCTGTACCTACTGGTATTGCAAATATGGATACATTAACTGAAAAATACTATCCTGCTCCAGAATCTTTTTATAGTCCCTTTAGTAGGATCACTTTTTATAAATATTGTAAATACTTTTATGATTACATTTTTATGAATATTGTCTAAATTATTAGGAGGATAACATGTTTAAAAATTCTTTATTATTAGTTATTATTTTATCTTTATTTACTTTTATTTCATGCAGACCATCAGAAAATAAAAAGATAGAAACAAATGAACCTATTATTATAAAAAAATAGGTAATACAGATTCAAGTTCACGTTCTACAAATATTTGAGTGTTGAATTAGGTAAAATATTAGAAGAAAAAAGCTCCAGGAAAAATTTCAAGTTGAGGTATATCCTGATGGACAATTAGGTGACACTCCTGATTTAGTTGCAGGAGTTAAATTAGGAACTGTTACAATGATGTTTGATTTATCAGCTGCTATTACTGCTGCTGCTACCTGAATCTGCATGTATTGATTTACCTTATTTATATCCTACTTATGAAGATTGGATAAAAAGGAACTTTTGAAAATGGCGGATTAGACTTATTTAATGAATATTTAAAAACAAGGGTACTACTGTATTGACATGTACTATAATGGAATGAGACAAGTAGCTAGTGTAAAAAGAAATTATCATAATTCTAATGATTTAAAAGGACAAAAAAATAAGAATTGCACAAAAATGAATTAAATGTTGATATGTGGCTAAAGCAATGAGAGCAAATCCTACTCCCTATGTCTTGGGGGTGAAGTTATTACATCTCTTTCTCAAGGAACTATTGATGCTTTTAGATCACTCTTTAGGTGTCTTTAATGATTTTTCTTTACATAAAAATTGCACCATATATAACTTTTGACAAATCATGCAAGTTCTCCATTTCCTATTGTTTGCTCATTAGATTGGATTAATTCACTTCCAGAAGATTTAAGACAAATACTAGAAGAAAGTATTCATGAAGTTGCTAAAAAAAGCAAAGAGAAGAAGAAAGAGCAAATGAATTAAAAATATATAGAAAGATTTAAATCAGAAGGAGCTACAGTTCAAGAATTAACTTCAGATGAAGTCAAAGCTTTTTCAAGAAAGTGTAAAACCAGTATATGATAAATGGAGAAAGAAAGTTGGAGATGATGTTGTTGATAAATGGCTTGAAACAGTCCCTAAAAATAAAAAGGGAGTAAAAATCTATGAAAAAGTAAATTTATTCAAATTTTAGATAGATTAGAAGAAACTATTTTAGTTGGAATGTTTACTCTAATGGTTTTTATTATTTTTGCACAAGTTATAATGCGTTATATTTTTAATAATTCACTACCATGGTCAGAGGAATTAGGAAAATTTTTTTATTTGTTTGGATTTCTTGGCTTGGAATCAGCATTGGAGCTAAAAAGAAAAGAACACATAAAAATAACAATGTTTTGTAGATAAATTTTTCCCTAAATTAAAAATTTTTGTGTGATATTCTATCTGAACTTATTGTATTTGGTATTTGTTTAATAACAGCCTATTATGGAATTGAGTTAGTTGTTTCACAGTCACAAGTTTTTGCTGGAATTAAAAATTAGTATGTCTTAGGGGATACTTATCTGTGGTTTTAGGATGTATTTTTAATGATGATTAGAAATTTGATAATCATAAATAATACTTTCACTACCTTTAAGAAAGGAGGGAAAGAGGAATGACTTTTTAGTACTATTCATAGTATTATTTATTATGTTAGCAATAGGGGTTCCTGTTGGCTTTGCTATTGGTGGTGCAACAATGGTCTCTATGTACTTTTGTTCTAATTTAAAACATGGTTGTTAATGCACAATATTGCTTTTCTGGAATCAATTCCTTTACAGTTATGGCAATTCCTTTCTTTATGCTAGCAGGTTTAATAATGTCTACTGGTGGAATAGCTAAAAAGAATAGTTAATTTTGCCTCAGCATTAATTGATTTTTGTAACAGGTGCCTTAGGATGTGTTACAATTCTTGCATGTATGTTTTTGGTGCTTTTATCTGGTTCAGGAATGGCAACAACATCAGCTATTGGTGGTATGATGATTCCTGAAATGAAAAAGAAAGGATATTCTTCAGAATATGCAGCTACCTTAGTTTGTTTTTGGTGGAATTGTTGAATCTATAATCCCACCTAGCTTATCTTTTTGTTCTTTATGGAGCTACAACAAATACTTCTGTTCCAGAATTATTTTTAGCTGGAGTTCTCCCTGGAATTTTATTAGGAATTATATTTTTACTAATGAATATATTTATCTGCAAAAACAAAAACAGAAGTAAGAGAATTTGAAGAGATAAAAATGTAACCTTTAAAGAGCTTTTTACAAAAAGAATAAAAAGAATATGGATTGCAACTAAAGATGGAATATGGGCATTACTATCTCCAACAATTATACTTTGGTGGAATTTATTCAGGGATTTTTACTCCTACTGAAGCTGCTTTGTATATCAGTAGTTTATTCAGCTTTTGTAAGTTTTTATTTATAAAGACTTAAATTTAAAAAGCACTCTATAATACTCTATTAGATGCAGCGGTATTAAATGGAATAACTTCATTTTTATTAGGTTATTCTACTGTATTTTTTCAACTTTTATGACTTTTTGAAAAGTTCCTCAAATGATTTCTACATTTTTAACTAATATTTCTGATAATCCATTTATTGTACTTTTTTATAAATTTAATTTTACTCTTCATTGGACTATTTTTTTAGATACTGTTCCTGCTATTATTGTAATGGCTCCTATGCTATTACCAACTATAAAATCTTTTAGGAATAAATCCTATTCATTTTGGGGTTGTTATGACTGTTAATTTGGCTATAGGACTTTTGTACTCCGCCATATGGCTGTAATCTATTTGTAGGAGCAGCTGTTGCAAGAATAAAAATTAGATAAAATGTTTAAATTAATTATTCCATTTTTCCTTGCAGCTATTTTTGCACTTGCATTAATAACATATATTCCTTGGCTTTCTTTTAGTATTTATTAAATAATTATTTAATAAATTATTTCTAGATTTTAAATGACCTCAAATTTTTAAATATAAGATTTGAGGTCATTTTTCATTTTCTATTTTAATAAATCTTTCTAATTTTTAATTATTCTTAACTCTATTATTTAAAAATTATTTATTTAAAAAAATTCTACTGCCAATTGAGATAAAGTTTTCATATTTGTTATTAGATACTTTTCATCCCAAAAATAACTTTTGGATGGTGAAGCATATTTTTCATTTTTCTAATTGCTCGTCATTCACTCCAACAAAGAAGAAAAAAATGATGGAATATGTTTTCCAAAAATATGCAAAAATCTTCAGAACCCATTACAGGATCTTCCATAACTTCAATATTATCTTTTCCTAAAATATTTTCTAAAAGCATTTTTAGAAAAATTTAAATAATTCATGTTCATTTTTAATGCTGGATACATTCTATCTACTAAAAAAATTCATAAGAAGCTCCGTAAGCACTAGTAATGCCCTTTAAAAATTTCATCCATTCTATTAACTATTTGATCTGTAATACCTTCATCAAAAAGTTCTAATAGTTCCCTTTAAAAACTAACTTATCAGGTATTATATTATGTGCCTCTCCAGCATGAATACTACAACAAGATAAGACAGCTGGTCTTAATGTTGAAATATTTCTACTGATTATATTTTTGAAAATTGACTACAGTTTGACAAGCCACCATAACTGTATCAACTGTTTTTTTCAGGTTGTGAAGCATGTCCTCCTTTACCTTGGAATATAACATCAAATGAAGTAGTATGCGTCATCATATCCCCATCTTTTATAGCTATATGCCCTGCTTTTATACTAGGCCAAATATGACAACCGAAAGCTGCATCAACTTTTGGATTTTCTAAAACTCCTTCATCTATCATTGGTTTTGCTCCACCAGGTCCTTCTTCAGCAGGTTGGAAAAAGTAATTTTTATATTTTCCAGAAAGTTCATCTTTCAGTTCATTCAAAATCATTCCAACTCCAAGAAGTCCTGCAGTATGTCCATCATGACCACAAGCATGCATTTTTCCTTCATGAGTTGACTTAAAACCACATCTACTTTCTTCTGTTATTGGTAAAGCATCCATATCAGCTCTTAAAAGTACAGTTTTACCAGGCTTTCCACCCTTGATAGTGGCAACAATTCCTGTTTTAGCAATTTCAGATTGGTATGGAATGCCCTATTCTATCTAATTCTTTTTACTATTTCAGCTGTTTTAAAATAAATCAAAACCAAGTTCTGGATATTTATGAAGTTCTCTTCTAAGTTCCATAACTCTTTCTAAATATTTTTCAGATAATTTTTAATTTTTCTTCCATATTAACCTCCTAATGTTATATTCCAAAATGGAATATTGAAAAATAAAGAAAACTGTAAATAATAAAAGACTTCCAAGCAATGTGATCAAAGAATAAGGAATCATATTAGCCATCAAAGTTCCCAAACCAAAGTTTTTATCATATTTATTTTGCCACAGCTAATAATAATGGCACATATGGAAATAATGGTGAAATCATATTTGTAGATGAATCTCCTATTCTATAAGCCATTTGAGTTAAAAGCTGGGTCATAACCCAATAACATAAACATTGGAATAAATATAGGAGATAAAATTGCCCATTTTGCAGAAGCACTTCCTATAAATAAATTGATAAAAGCAACTAAAATAACATAAGTTATTATAAGTGGTAATCCTTTTGAATCCAGCTGCTTTTTATTAAATTTGCTCCTTTTATTGCCATTATTATACCTAAATTACTTTTTGTAAATAGATTTAAAAATTGTGCTGATACAAAAACTATTAATATATATCCTCCCATTTCACTAAGAGAAGTTGAAATTAATTTTACTGCATCTTTATCAGTTTTTATAGTAACTTTACCATAAACAAAAACCTGGTATTAAAAACTACTGACATAAAGAAAAATTAATCCACCCATTAAAGGAGAATTTACAGAAATCAAAGAATCATTTTCATCTTTTAAAAAAATGCATTTGGATCTATTGCTAAAAATACTATAAAAGCAATAACTAATAAGAAAGAAATACTTGCATACTTTACTCCTTTCTTTTGTAAATCTCCAATTTCTGTACTAGCATTATCTTTAAAAATGTTCTTCATTTACAGGAAAATCTTGGTTCTATAAATTTTATAGTTACCCATGTTATTATAAAAATTTGTAATATGGCATTTGCCATATTAAAAATAAAATAGTCATAGTAGGACTTTTTGGAAAGTTGGTTCTAATATTTGAGCTGCTGGATTAGTGAATGAACTTAAAAAGTATATCATTCATTCCAACAAAAAAATCCTGAACAAAAACCTATTGCAGCACCAGCAAACGATAAAAAAATATACCAATTAGAGGATTCTTTTTAATATTTATAAATATTATTGCTGCCAATGGAGGTAAAACTATAAAACCACCATCACCAATAGCTGTAAAAAACTAAACCTGCAAAATACTACTGTAAAGTAAATTAATTTTTTTAGGCACTTTTTATTGTTAATGTCAATAAAACTTCTAAATATCCACTTTTATCAGCCAGTCCTATCCCTATCATTGTTACTAAAACAGCTCCTAATGGTGGGAATGTTTGAAAAACTTTTACAGTAGAAACTAAAATAGCTTTTTAAGTTATCTGAGCTTAATAAATTTTCTGCTTTTTATAATTTCTTTTTGTTCCAGGATGTTCTACTGAGACACCAAACTTACTCAGTATAAATGAAATAATAAAAATTAAAAATACACAATATTAAAAAAATTGATGTAGGATCAGGCATCTTATTCCCAACTACTTCAACTTTGTTTAACATTTTGTTCAGCAAAGCTTAATTTTTTCTTTTTCAACTTTTTGTTAGTTTCCATAATATACCTCCCTAAACTATAAAATAATATTCTATTGTACTTTATATTTTACCATAATTTGAGTTTTTTAAACTAAAAGTTATAATTTTATTATATATTTTTAAAAAGATATAAAAATTAATAACTTATTATTACTTTAATAAAAATAGACTTACCCTATATTTATTATGAAAAATCAATACTCTTTTCTCATTTTTTTATTTCATTATTAACAAAAACTTATATTTTGTTATAACTGAGAATTATGCTATAATTTAAAAAGATAAGGGGGAATGCAAATGAACTTGAACTTATTAGAAAAATTAAAATGAGAAACAAAGGAAGCAGCCTCACAAATTGATGGTTCAATTTTAATTTTAGCGGGTGCTGGTTCTGGAAAAACAAGAACAATTACATATAGAATAGCACACATGATAGAAAAATATTGGAATTAGTCCTTATAGTATTTTTGGCAGTAACTTTTACAAATAAAGCAGCTAAGGAAATGAGAGAAAGAGTTGAAAACCTCGTAGGAGAGGTTGCAAAATCTTGTACAATTTCTACCTTCCACTCATTTGGAATGAGACTTTTTAAGAATGTATGCAGCTGAAGTGAGGTTATAGCCCAAACTTTACTATATATGACACAGATGATCAAAAAGAATAATAAAAAGCTATATTAAAAAGGTCAAAAACATAACTGTGAATGGAAATAAATTGACTGAAAGAGAGCTTATTTCTATAATCTCAAAAAATAAAAGAAGAAATAAAAACTATTGAAGAATATTCAGTTATGAACAAAGCAAATTATAGAAGTTTATGAAAAAATATAATAGAAGTTTAATAGAAAGTAATGCTATGGATTTTTCAGATATACTTTTTAAAATACATATAAATTATTACAAAAACTCTTCTATACTTGAAAAAAATACATATAAGTATATAATGATAGATGAGTACCAAGATACAAACAATTTACAATATAAAATTATAGATTTAATAGCAAGAAAAATCATCTAATTTATGTGTTGTTGGAGATGAAAAACCAAAGTATATATGGATTTAGAGGAGCTAATATATTAAATATCCTTAATTTTTGAAAAATAACTATAAGAATGCTAAAAATAATAAAATTAGAAGAAAACTATAGATCAACTAGCACTATACTAGATGCTGCTAATGAACTTATTAAAAAATAATAAATCTTCTAAAAGATAAGAAATTATGGACACAAAATGGAAAAAGGAGACTTAATCAAAGTCTTAGTTTGTGATAATGCAAGAGATGAAGTAAGTAAGATTATTGATATAATCAAAGAAAATCATCAAAATGGTATTCCATATAAAAGATATGACAATTTTGTATAGAACTAATATGCAATCAAGAGTATTTGAAGAAGGACTTTTAAGATATAATATACCCTCATAAAGTCTTTGGTGGAATTAGCTTCTACTCTAGAGCAGAAATTAAAGATATAATTGCATATCTATCTATTATTGTTAATCCACAAGATGAATTAAATTTACAAAGAATAGTTAATGTTCCTAAAAAGAAAAGTTGAGGGAAAAAAAGGAATAGAAAAAAATAATTGCCTTTTGCAAGAGAAAAATAATCTTAATTTACTTGATACACTTTCTCATATAAAGGACATTTTCAGGTCTAACAGCAACAGGAAAAGAAAAACTTTCTGAAATGTATGATATAATAAAGGAACTGAAAGATTTATCTTACAGTGAAACTGCCTCATACATAGTTGAAACTTTACTAGATAAAGATAAAAATATAGACTATGTCAAAGAAACTTATGATGATGCAGATGCAAGAATTGAGAATATTGAAGAGTTTAAAAACTCTATTTTAGAATTAGAAAAATGTTGTTGGTGTATTAAGACTTAGTGAGTATTTAGAAAAATGTTTCACTTGTCAGTGCAACAGATGACTTAGAGGATGAAAAAAAGACTATATAAAATTGATGACTATACATAATTCAAAAAGGTCTAGAATTCCTATAGTTTTCTTGGTTGGTTTTGAAAAATGAAATCTTCCCAGGTGCAAGAGCATCGTTTGATGAAAAAGAAATGGAAGAAGAAAGAAGACTTTGCTATGTTGCCTTAACAAGAGCAGAAAAAGAAACTATATTTATCTCATACAGCAATAAGATTTGTCTATGGTCAAGATAGACTAGCAACTCCTTCTGTATTTTTTTAAAAAGAAATACCTGAAAAACTTTTTTAGATGTAGAAGTTAAAAAAAGAAAGATTATACTTTGAAGATGATGAATTTTCAGATACAAGACACTCTGAAAAAGTTTAAGAGATTTGAAAAGAAGAAAAACTGAGATAAATACAAAAATACTATTGTAATTCCTGATGATGTAAAAGAAAGTACTAGATACATTAGGTTTTAAAATAGGTGATAAAGTAAAAACATAAAAATTTGGTTTAGGTGTCATCAAAAAGATGGATGCTAAAAAGATATATGTTCAATATGTTGATGAAAACAAGAGAAATGGCTATTATACTAGCTGATAAACTTTTAACTAAATTGGACTAGAAAGGAAAAATATGAAAAGAAAAAAACTTTAAAAAAATGTAGTAGAATATGATGGTATAGGTCTACACAAAGGTGAAGTAATTAAAATGAAACTTATTCCTAGTAAATCTACTGGAATAGTTTTTTTAGAATGATGAATATGCCTGAAGGGAAAAAATGAAATACTTCTTGATTATAGAAATACTTTTCGATTTAACAAGAGGTACAAACTTAAAAAATGAACATGGAGCTATGGTCTTTACTATAGAACATTTTTTTATCAGCTCTTTATGTTGCAGGTATCACAGATTTAATAGTTGAATTAAGTGGGAATGAGCTTCCTATCTGTGATGGTAGTGCTATTAAGTTTCTAGATCTATTCCATGAAAGTGGTATAGTTGAATTAGATGAAGATGTTGAAGAAATTGTTGTAAAAAGAACCTATATTTTTTTATCTAAGGGAGATAAGCATATAATTGCTCTACCTTATGAAAAATGGTTACAAATTAACTTATGCAATAAGATTTGAACATACATTCTTAAAATCTCAACTTGCAGAGTTTGAAATAACTTGAAGAAGTTTATAAAAAGGAGATTGCACCAGCTAGAACTTTTTGGTTTTGATTATGAAGTTGAATATTTAAAAACAAAATAATCTTTGCCTTAGGTGGAACTTTAGAAAAATGCTATAGTTATAAAAAGATGGAGTTTTTAAATCCTGAAGGTTTAAGATTTGAAGATGAATTTGTAAGACATAAAATGCTTGATATTATTGGTGACTTAAAGATTTTAAATAGACCAATAAGACTGACATATTATTGCTGTTAAAGCAGGACACCTTATTGATATTGAATTTGCAAAAATTCTTGATAATATAAAAATAGTTTTAGGAGGAAAAAGAATGTTAGATATTTTAGAAATAATGAAAAAGGATACCACACAGATACCCATTTTTATTAGTTGATAGAATTTTTAGAAATGGACAAAGAAAAATCAAACAATAAAAGGTAAAAAGAATGTAACAATGAATGAAGAATTTTTTTAATGGACACTTTCCAGGACATCAATTATGCCAGGTGTATTAATAGTAGAAGGTATGGCTCAATGTTTAGGTGTTATGGTTATGGAAAAATTTCCCAGGAAAAGTTCCTTACTTTTGCAGCAATAGAAAGTGCTAAATTTAAAAACCCTGTTAAACCTGGAGATACATTGATTTATGATGTAAAAGTTGATAAAGTTAAAAAGAAATTTTGTCAAAGCAACTGGAAAAAACTTATGTAGATGATGCAGTAGTTGCAGAAGCAAACTTTACATTTGTAATTGCAGATCTCTAAATTTAAGGGAGGAAAAATGGTAGATATACATAAAACAGCTATCATAGAAGAAGGGGCTATTATAGAAGATGGAGTTACAATATGCCTTACTGTATAGTTGGAAAAAGACGTTATAATAAAAAAAGGTACCGTTTTACAATCTCATGTTGTTGTTGAAGGTATAACAGAGATAGGGAGAAAAATAATACCATTTACTCTTTTTGTTTCAATAGGAAAAAGCAAAATCAAGACTTAAAATATAAAAGGCGAACCTACAAAAACTATTATAGGAAATAACAATTCTATAAGAGAATTTGTAACTATTCATAGAGGTACTGATGATAGATGGGAAACTAGAATAGGAAGTGGAAATCTTCTTATGGCATATGTCCATGTAGCTCATGATGTTATTATTGGTGATGATTGTATACTTGCAAAATAATGTTACTCTTGCTGGACACGTTGTAGTTGATAGCCATGCAATTATTGGTGGACTTACTCCTATTCATCAATTTACAAGAATAGGTTCTTATTCTATGATAGGGTGGAGCAAGTGGAGTAAACCAAGATATTTGTCCTTTCGTTTTTAGCTGAAGGGAATAAAGCGGTTATAAGAGGTTTTAAATAGTATAGGTTTAAGAAGAAGAGGTTTCACTGATGATGAAATTTCTAATTTGAAAAAAAGCATATAGAATACTATTTAGACAAGGTCTACAATTAAAAGATGCTTTTAGAAGAACTTGAAAGAGATTTTTAGTGAAGATAAAAATGTAAAATATCTAGTAGATTTTATAAAGAGCAGCGATAGGGGGATAGCTAGATAATGGAGAAAATAGGACTTATTGTAGGAAATGGTAAATTTCCTCTGTACTTCATAGAGGAAGCCAAAAACAGTAATATTTCAGTGTATCCAATAGGTCTTTTTTTCCCTCTGTTGATGAAGAAATAAAAATCAGATAATTATGCAGAGTTCAATGTTGGACATATAGGAGAAATAATAAAGTATTTACTTCTAAACGATATTACTAAAAATTGTAATGCTTGGAAAAATTGAAAGCTAATTTTTGAAAATTTAATACTTGACAAATATGGAGAGAAGATAATGGAGATTGTTCCTGATAAAAGATGAAACTCTCCTTTTTGCAATTATTGGATTTATAAGATTAAATGGAATAAAAAGTTTTTACCTCAAAAATTATTTAATGAAAAAGATTTATTTTTGAAGCTAAAATGTTATACAGAAAGAAAAACCTGATGCTGATGATGAAAAACTATTTCTATGGGAATTGAAGCTGCAAGACTTTTTAAGTAGAGTTGATGTAGGGGCAAAACAGTTGTTTGTAGAGATAAGGCAGTTATAGCTGTTGAGGGTATAGAAGGAACTGATGAAACTCTAAAGAGAGCTGGGCAATATTCTGATAAAAGATAATATCTTAATAAAAAATGTCAAGACCTCAACAAGATATGAGAGTTGATGTCCCTGTAATAGGACTTCATACAGTGGAAACAGCTATACAAAAATGGTTTTAAGGGTATAGTTGCTCAGGCTAAAAATGATATTTTTAAATCAAAAAGAATGTATAGAACTAGCAAATAAGAATAACATCTTTTATAATTGCTAAAAATATAGGAGAACTTTATGAAATTTTTTTGTTTCTACAGGAGAAGCCTCTGGAGATTTACATCTTTCATATTTAGTAAAAAGTGTAAAAATCAAGATATAAAGATGTGGATTTTGTTGGAGTAGCAGGAGAAAAAAATCAAAAAGAAGGGGTAGAAATACTTCAAGATATAAGTGAACTTGCAATTATGGGGTTTACAGAAGCTATTAAAAATATAAATTTTTAAAACAAAAAGCTTATGAATATTTACAATATATAAAAGATAATCAAATAGAAAATGTAATTTTAGTTGATTATGGAGGTTTTAATGTAAAGTTTTTAGAGCTTTTTAAAAAAACGAAATTATGGATATAAAAAAATTTTTCTACTATATTCCACCTAAGGTTTGGATATGGGGAGAAAAAGAGTTGAGAAACTAAGATTAGCAGACTATATAATGGTTATCTTCCCTTGGGAAGTAGATTTCTATAAGAAAACATAATATAGATGCTGTCTATTTTGGAAAATCCTTTTACAGATTTCTATAAAAAAAGTTGAAAGAACAGGAGATAAAAATCTTGTTACTTCCAGGTAGTAGAAGGCAAGAAATAAAAAGCTATGCTTCCTGTTTTTGAAGAAATCATAAATGATTTAAAAAGATGATAGTTTATTTTTAAAAATTAAATTCAGAACAAGATTTAGTATACACAGAAAACTTAAAAGAAATATACTAATTTAGAAATTATTATTGATAAAGAATTAAAGGATATAGTTGGAGATTGTAAACTTTCAGTTGCAACTTCTGGTACAGTTACACTTGAATTAGCACTTTTTTTGCTCTGCCTAGTATAGTTGTATATAAAACTAGCCTTATTAATTATTTAATAGGAAAAATATATTTTTAAAAATTGGTTATATATCTTTACCAAATTTAGTTTTAAATGATGAAATTTTTCCCAGAGCTTATTCAAAAAGGATTGTGAAGCAAAAAATATTGAAAAAGCACATGAAAAAATACTGGAAAATTTTAGCCAGAAATTGAAGAAAAAAATTGAAAAATATGAGAAAAATTGAAGGAAAAAGCTGTTGTAGAAAGTTATGCAGATTTTTCTTGTTAAGGAAGGAAAATGAAAATATTAAATTTTAAAAAATAAATCTCTTAATGTTTTCTTAGGGTTACAGTTACAGATATAAATGGCATATGATAGCTGTTATTATCTTATCAACTATTGCCTCAGCAATGAGTGCTGTACCTGCTTGGTTAAGTAAAAATTTGTTGATGATGTATTGATAAATCAAGATAAACAAATGTTTTTATGGATAATAGGGGGATTTTTGCAGCTACTGTAATTAAAGTTATATCGTCATATTATTCTGAAATAACTTCTAACTTTGTAACCGAAACTATAAAAAGAGAAATAAAAATAGATATATTTTTCTCATTTAGAGAAATTACCGATAAATTATTTTATAAATTGGGAGATACTCTCTCAAAATTAACTAATGATACTACTTCATTAGGGAAGAATAGGTTTTTATAATTTTTGATTAAAAAATATGGTTGCACACTTGTGACTAGCACTCGTAAGGTGTCAGTCATGAGTTAGACCATTAAGTATAGTCAGCATATATAGAAATATGTATGTAGAGGTAGCAACTTAAAAAGCTATCCAATACTACTCGAATTGCTGGAACCCCTAAAGCTAGTATAACTACAACATAGTAATCCTACTCCTTAACAAGTTTAGGGAGATGGAGGCAGGTGTGAAAGTGGCGAAAGCAGAAAAAATATACTAGATGGCATAAGGTTAAATCCTAAGTGTTAAGATAATGGGCAATCAGCAGCCAAGACCGCAAGGTAAGGTTCAACGACTATTCCTCTTGAGGGAAGTACACCAAAAGCTGGTGGAAGTGGGTAGACCCAAACAGATAAAAGCTGTGGGATAAGATATAGTCTGTGCTTAATAGAAATATTAAGAAGTTCAAGGCTAATCTCCTTAATTTATTAAGGAGTGTATATGCCAAGAGAACTGCATAAGTGGTAGCGTACTTATGTGAACGACAACCTCAAAAATGACAGAGTCAGTTTTTAGGTTCATATATTTAGAAAATTTTTACTTTTTCATTTACTTATAGTATAAAAAGTAGTATACTATATATAGGGTAAATGGAGGTGAAATCATATGGAAAAAGCATATAAGTTTAGATTTTATCCAACTAAAACTCAAATAACAATATTAAATTGTACTTTTTGGTTGTGTAAGATATGTCTATAATCATTTTTAGGTTTAAAACAAAGAGCTATATAACAAAGAGAAAAATCTATGTCATATAATCAATGTAGCAAAAGCACTGACAGTTTTAAAACAAGAAAAAGAATGGTTAAAAAGATGTAGATAAATTTTCTTTACAAAATTCTTTAAAAGATTTAGATAAAGCCTATAAAAATTTCTTTAGTGGAAAGGGGTTATCCAAAGTTTAAATCTAAGAAAGATAATAGAAAATCATACAGAACCAATTATACAAATAATAATATAGAGTTTTTAGATAAAATGGATAAAAAGTACCTAAGTTAGGAAAAACTAAAAATAAGAGATAAAATGAAACCACAAGGAAGAATAATAAATGCAACAATAACACAAGTACCTAGTGGAAAATATTATATATCTTTATGTTGTACAGATGTAGAAGTAGAAAAAATTAGAAAGTACAAATAAGAATGTTGGAATAGATTTAGGGTATAAAAAACTTTTGCGATTACCAGTGATGAAATCTCAATAGAAAATCCAAAAATATTTACAAAAATCTTTGAATAAATTAGCGATATTACAAAGAAAACTATCACGAAAAACCAAAGGGTAGTTCAAATAGAAATAAAGCTAGAATAAAAGTAGCAAGATTATTTGAAAAGATATCAAATCAAAAGAGAAGATTTTTGCAAAAAAATTATCAACAATGCTAATAAAAGAATATGATATTATTTGTATGGAAGATTTACAAGTAAAAATATGGTAGAAATCATAAATTAGCAAGAAAATATTGTAGATGTATCATGGAGTGAATTTAATAGAATATTAAGTTATAAAGCTAAATGGTACAAAAGAACAATAGTAAGAGTAGATAAATTTTTGCAAGTAGTCAAATATGTAATTGTTGTGGATATAGAAATGAAGAAGTAAAAGATTTAAGTATAAGAGAATGGAGTTGTCCAGTATGTGGAGCTGTACATAATAGAGATATAAATGCAGCCAAAAACATATTAAAAAGAAGGACTAAGGCTATTAAAAAGAAAGTGCTTAAATATACAATATATGAACCGTAGGAACTATGGGGATAGCTTGGTAAATTTAGTTGGCTAACAAAAAGCAACTATTACCCAAGAACCCCGTGACTCTAGCATTCGTAAGATGTTAGTCATGGGAGGTTCAGATGTTTAAAGAGCTTTTAACAGTTTTAATTCTTACTGGAAGAATGTTTCAGGTAGACTATATTTTTAGCTTTTAGTTTCTCTTATACTTCTACCTTTTAATTATTAGCGTTGTTAGAAAATATACTAAAAATTAGAAAAATATGGTAGAGAAAGACAGGGATACAACAGGTAAGGTTACTGCCTTTACTCAAGAAACTCTTTCAGGAATTTTTGTTATAAAAAGCTTTTTAATAACACAGATTTTGTTATTGATAAATATAAAGATTTAACTAGGGAAGAGTTTGAACAAGCATATAAAACTACAAAAAAATTAAAAGCAAAAGTATCTCCTATAAATGAAGTTATAACAACATTTTATGGTACTTTTTGAGTTGTTTTTATATGGTGGGTATCAAATATTAGTTACTAAAAAATTACATCAGGAGATTTAATTTCCTTTGTAACAGCTTTTAGGACTTATGCACCAACCTTTAAAAGAGACTGATTAGTAAAAAATAATGATTTACAAGATTCTTTACCTTCGGCAGATAGAGTTGTTGAAATTTTTGATGAAAATATTGAAACTGATGTCTTTGAGTGAAGCAGTTGAATTTAATGAAAAAAATTCAAAAATATAAAAATTTGAAAATGTAAACTATAAATATGATGACTCTAGTGAGTATGTCTTAAAAAAATATAAATTTAGATGTCAAAGCTGGAGAAATAGTTGCTTTTTTGTTGGAAAGAGTGGAAGTGGAAAAACTACACTAGTAAATCTATTAGCAAGATTTTTTTAATACTGATGAGGGAAGTGTAACTGTAAATGGAGTAAATATCAAAAATATTCCTTTTAGGTATTTATAGAAATAAGTTTGCAATAGTACCTCAAGAAACTTTCTTATTTGGTGGAACTATTAAAGAAAATATAAGCTTTGGTAAAGAAGTTACTGATGAAGAAATTATTACAGCTGCTAAAAATGGCAAATGCTTATAATTTTTATACAAGAAGATTTACCTAATAAATTTGAAACAGAAGTTGGAGAAAGAGGAGCATTGCTATCTGGTGGTCAAAAAACAAAGAATAGCAATAGCAAGAGCCTTAATTAAGAACCCTGAAATTATGATACTTGATGAAGCTACTTCTGCACTTGATAGTGAATCTGAAAAAAACTTGTACAAGATGCACTAGATAGCTTAATGGAAGGAAGAACTACTTTTTGTTATAGCACATAGACTATCTACTATAGTTAGAGCTGATAAAATTGTTGTTATGGATAATGGAGAAATCAAAGAGATGGGGAACACATTCTGAGCTTATAGCTATGAATGGAATCTATAAAAAAATCTTTATGATATTCAATTCAATGAAAATAAATAAGAAAAATTAAAAACTGCACCTGAAATCTTTACATAAGATTTTTGAGGGCAGTTTAATTTTTCATTAAATGTTAGAACACTCGTGGCTCTAGCACTCGTAGGGTGTTAGCCGTGAGACATGTACTCGTAGGGGTATGAATAACACCAACATTGAAAATGTTGCACTAAAATTTGCAATTTTTACTAGTTTTAGTGTATAATATATTTAGAACATTAGTAACTGAATATATGGAGTTAAGGCTAGTAAACAGTAGCCTTGTAAAAATATTCACTGTTCTGTATAGTTGTTCTTTTTAAATATAATATACAGATAAAAGTAGCGAGTGTAGACGCAAGTCTTATCCAGTAGTGGCTATTGTGGACTAGCCAAAAAAAGAATAAGGGTTTTAAAACCAAACTTCTTAGAAGATAACTTACTTTTTCAGTTATCTTATGAAGCTCTCGACTCTAGCACTCGTAAGGTGTTAGTCGTGAGTAGTTCTGACAAGGAGCAATATAATCTAAATCTCCATTTTTCTTATAGACTTTTATATCTCCATCTAACTCATCATTGCTATAATTAGCTTCAATATATAAGCTTCCATTTTTATAATAACTTAATTTTTCCCCTTCAAGTTTTCCATTTTTTTATAGTTTGAAACAGAAGTTTTTACCATCTTCAAGATATTCTATTACAGTACCGTCTAACATATCATTTTTATAAAAATAAATCAGCTTTTTAAATTTCCATTTTCATAATAAAATTTACTGTTTCCATTTAACTTACCATTAAGATAGTTCTCTTCATAAGCTATTTTTACCATTTTCATAGTAGCCCTTTGAACTTCCATCTAGTTTACCGTCTATAAATTTTTTTCAGTTCGTATTTTTTTCCACTTTCATAATAGCTCTTAGTTATCCCATTTATATTTCCCTTAGTAAAGTTAAATGTAAAAGCTTATTTTTTTCCTGATTCATAATAGCCTATTCCATTACCTTCAAGAACTCCATCTTTAAAAACGAAAAAAATTGACTCTAATTTACCACTTTCATAATAAGTTTTCCCAACTCCAGTAAATATTTTTTACTATCTTTAATGTAAACAAGTCCCGTTTTTCATCTTGGTCAAGCTCTAAAATATTCATCTCTTTTTCAGTTGTTCCCAAAAAAAGTTTTTCCTAAAAAAATAAAAATAAACTAAAAATAAGCCAAAATATGATTTTTCATATCTCCCCTACAAATGTAAAACAGTTTCTTGAATCTTTTTTCTTTCACTTCTTTAAAAAGTTGTCTTAGAATAACTAGCTAAAAATCTGATCTTCATCATAACAAAGAAGATAACCTAAAAACTATTGGAACTGGTATGAATAAAAATGAAAAATCTTTTGCCTTAATATATACTTCTTGACTATCTACTACTAGAGAAGCAACTTTTTGAATAGCCTGTCCCTATTCCATAAAAATTTAGAAGCTGAAAAAATCTCTTTTTATTTTTCATCATTTTGTATTAAAATTTTTAATATTTTTCTCTCTTTGTTCATCTGATAAATTACTAGTTTTTGGAAAAGATTTAAACTTAAAAATGATAAAAATATATACAAAAGCTATTATTACACCAAAAATGCTATATTCTAGATAATCTTCAAACTTATTCTTTTCATCTGAAATTTCTTCTCCTGTCTTCACATCTATTACTTTATCTACCTTATCATCTTTTGTAAATTGCTTTTAATTCCATGTTTCCATTTTCATCATAAAAAAACTATTTCACCTTCTAGTTTTTCCATCTTTATAGTTTTTCTTCATACTCTATATTTCCATTTTTCATAATAAGTTATGGCTTTTTCCATTTAGTAGACCATCTACAAAATTCTCTTCAGATTTTAACTTGCCATTAGGATAATACTCCTTTGCTAAGCCTTCAATTTTTCCATTTTTATATGGATATTCTACTTTTAAAACTATTATCTTCATAAAAATCTTTTTGCTATTCCAGTAAAAGGTTCTTTTTCATCATTAACATACATAAGTTCAGTTTCTTCATTATATTTAAGTTCTTCTAATTTAGCTTCTCTCTCAGCAAAAATACTGAAAGAACTAAAAATAAAAAAATAATAAAAAGTGTAGATAATAAAACTTTTCTTCATAAGTCCTCCTTGAATATTGAATACATGTTTCTTTTTTTACATATGTAAAACTGTATCCTCTATTTCTTTCTTAACTTCTTTAAAAGTTTCATTAGAATAACTAGCTAAAAATATGATCCTTACTATAACCAAATAGATAACCAAAAAGTTATTGGAGTTGGTAAATATACAAATGAAAGCATTTTTGCATATATATACATTTTTCATTATCTACCATCATAGAAAGCTACTCTATAATAACTTGAACCTACTCCATTCAAAGTATAAGATGAGAAAAAGCTCTTTATTTCCTTCATCATGTTTCATTAAAATTTTTAAAAGATTCTACTTCTTTGTTCATCTGTTAAATGACTAGTTTTTGGAAAAAGATTTAAGCATCTTATAAGCAGTTAAAAAATACATATAGACCTATAAGTCCACAAAGTATAATAGATCCTGTGTAGCTTTTTAAGTTTATTATTTTTACTTGAAGTATCTTCTTCAGTGTCTCCAAATAAATTTTCAACCATTTCATCGTCTTTATAAATTGCTTTTTGATGTTAAATTCCCATTTTCATCATAATTAGTTGACTCACCTTCTAATTTCCCATCTTTATAATTTTCTTCAATATGTAGTTGTCCATTCTCATGATATGCTCTTGCAAGTCCATCTAATTGCCCATTCTTATAGTTAAGTTCTGATTTTTAATTGCCCATTTTCATAATAATCTTTTAATTAAACCATCTAATTTTTCCATCTTTGTAGTTTTTCTTCATACTCTAAATTTCCATTTTCATAATAACCTATTGATTTCCCTTTGTAATAAAACCATCAATAAAAATGCATCAGATTTAAATTTACCATTAAGATAATACTCTTTTCCTCTACCTTCTTTTTTCCGTTTTTATATGGAAATTCAAATATTGAACTTTCATCTTTAGAATAATATTTTGCTATTCCTGTAAAAAGCTTCTTTTTCCCCCTCAACATAAACAAGCTCAGTCTCTTCATTGTATTCAAGTTTTTCAAAAATCTACTTCCCTTTCTGCAAAAAAATACTGAAAGAAGTTAAAATAAAAATAATTAAAGAATAAATAATAAAACTTTTCTTCATAACTCCTCCTTGAATATTAAATACATGTTTTTACATATACAAAACAGTATCCTCTATTTCTTT
>BNJT01002271.1_pt1 | contig 22658 bp, 25 predicted proteins | sample 8540491 | NCBI WGS metagenome assembly BNJT01 (sample SAMD00202455, study PRJDB9452) | human saliva metagenome | host: Homo sapiens | reverse complement strand
AATTCTCTTAAAAGATAAAATAAAAATAACATAGTATTTCATTTTGAAGGAATAGGACGACGATTGATTGTCTGAGTCATGTGGAAATTCAAATTAAAATAAAGTTTTCATTTTCTTTGAAATTGTAATTCATGAGGGTGAAATGGAAAGAGAATGAAATTAAAATGTTCATCTGATTTAAGATGAAATAGTCATTGTGGTCACGGACGAAAAAAACAATCTTGAATTATGGAATATACATTATTCTACAATTCTTGTGCAGCTTTATGATAGTGGTGCATCCACAAAAAAACAAAAAGTGATGTGTACGTAATATAATATAATAAGGAGGTTTTTGAATCATGAAAAAAATCAAGAAGTAACAGAAGATTTGATGGTGTATTAGGCGGTATCGGGCGGATATTATGGGCGGTGGGACGTTATTACGTTTAGCATGTGAACATTTGGTTGTTTTGGCTGGGTTTGAACTTTTATTATGTATATTGTATGGGGTGTGGCAAGATGAAAGCACGGACAATGGTGAAACAGAAAATAAAGAATAGAAAGAGACATGGAGACAATTTATAGTATTGATTATTTAAAGTATTTGCTAAAGAAGGAACGGGTTTAGCAAAAAAGCGTGGCGATTTTTAATGCAGCGTTCATGGAAAGAAAATTGAAAGAAAGATTCTGTGGGAACTTTGCAATTAAGGGCGATTCTTCAAAAATATGATAAAAATTAGAAAATATCTCATAGATTTTTCTAAAATCTGAAAAACAATCTCATTGGTAATGATGGGAGCAGAGTTGGGAGTATTTTTAGGGGGGTATCGTGGCGATTAGTAACAAATGTAAGCATTGCAAAGATTTAAAATGTTCTGTTGGTGGTGTGTCGTATGTAGGGCGGGAAGAGTAAAGGGTAAAACATATTACAAAAATTAAACAATATTTAGAAAATATTATTGAACAAGGGAGTTGGGTTTGGGCGGGATTCCCTAGGAACAGTTGGGGATGGGACTTTTGAAGGGGACATAAATGTGAAAAAAAGTAACAATCAGTAAAGATTGCAAAGGGATTTCAAATTGTAATAGGGGTATTTCTGAGAGCATACATGGAAGAAAAAGGGGTAACAGATTATAAAAGTCAAAAATATTTAGAAAACATTATCAATAAATATGGACTTTGAAGGAACAAGAACAAATGAGCAATGGATTTCAATTTGGAAGGATTGTTTGATCAAAATTAATAATTTCAAGGGCAACAAAGAAACAAATTGGGAAGATTTGGATTAGTAATGCAGATGGTGTTTCTCTTTCTATAAAGCGGTCAATCACGAGGGTGAAACGAGTTTATCGTATTAAAGGTGGTTGGAAAAATGTTATCAAACAACTGGAAAAAATTAAATGAAGAGATTCAAAAAAATGCAAGAGAGCAATGTTGAGCTAGAAGAACATAATCAAAATCTCGAGTCGTTATTTAAAGAGCACATTTAACAAATAAAGAAGTTGCAGAACAGAGTTGAGTCTTGGTGGTGTCTCAGTTTCAGTAGACAAGGTAAAAACAAAAAAAGGTCAGGGCAGGGCTATAAGATTAAAGAATTTTTTTGGAAAAATGTTATTGAACAGCAAAAATAAAATGGTCTCTGAAATTCTTTATGAATATTACAGCATTCCCAAAGAATCTGAATATTAGGGGCTCAAGAAGAATCAAAGGAACAAGGTATGGACGAAGAAACGTTTGGTGGTAAAAGAAATGAGGAATTTATGATGAATTTCTAGAGACTATCAACAGTCAAAAGGGATCCTATTGTTAAGGGAACAGATGGAGTGCTTTCTGAGGGCAGGGAAATGACAAAATCTTGGGTAAGAAGAATTTGTTGGTATCAGAAAGCAGGGCTGGAGATTTCAATGAAAAAAATCTTGGTAATGAATATACAGAAGCAGAAATCCTTGATTTTGAAAATCAATGGTTTGGATGGCGATGGTGAGCTCATTGAAAGATAAAATCAAATCATTTGTAGAAAAAAACATAATCTATCTCTGGGAAGAGTATGGGGTGGAACTCAAATTTCAGAAGAGATTATAGAAAAGGTAGAAGGTCGATAAAGTATCAAACAAAACAGACGTCCCAAAAATCTATAAAGAGGCTAGAACTTTTGATGGGTTTGAGAAATAGAAAAAAAGGTGAGATGGTATCAATAATACAAAAAAATGAGTTTTGTAACAGGTTTTCAGTGAACTCAGCAAAAAGTCAAACATTCATAATAAAGGATTAAATAAGTTTGGGCGATTTCTTGAATAAGAGCGATAAAATCAAAAAATTCAAATTCTGAAAAATAAGGAAGATTGATTTATAATGAAAAAAATTTCTTGGCGTTGTGTTGGTGTGTTGGATTTCTTTCTGGGTTGAGTTCTAGGGAATTTTATAAAAATCGACTGGGGGATAAATACAGAGAAACAGTTGAGGCAGAATAATAAAAATCATTTTTTTGGACGAAATAAAGAAAAAAAGTGAAAATTTTTTTAAAAAAGTTTTCAGTTTTTGTTGACAAAAAAATAATTTATATGTTGGTATGGAGGTAGGGCGTGGGAATTATTACAAATATTACAGAAAAAGAAAAGGTAAATCTAATATGAACAAACAGATGTGTGGGATTTCAATCCTGAGACAACAGGTGGGAACAAGTACATTTGCAGAGGAGACTAGACGGTGGTCCTCCTGGGGGAGTGTGAGCTGGTGGGGCGTCGGTTGGGGCTGGTAATAAAAGCAGAACAGGCAGGAACAACAGAGTTGGTCCTGACAGAAAATGTTGGTCCCTATCAGGGAAAGCAGAAAAACAGAGTGGAAAGGAGGTGGATGTTGGGTGGGACGGGAGTTCTGCAAAGATGGTTTTGAAAAAAAGAGTGGGGCCAAATCTGATTATGATAGATACGGTAAAGAAGCACATGGAGTGAGATGCAGTAAATCAGGTGAAAATCAAGATAGGACGGTGGCGAAACAAAATTAGCACAAGATAGGGGCCAGAGTCCTGGGTTGGATAAAAAGGTAGGGGAGGAAGAAGATGTAACAGATACAACAAAAGAAATCTCTGATACAGAAAAAAAGGGTTGGGGAAGAAACAAGGCAAAAGAATGAAGGGGTAAAATCAGAAAGCTTTAGGTTGGTGGATAGGGGGCGTGGCGATAAAAGGGCAGTGAGATAAAGTGGATTCTATCAAACAAGATTTAAAAACAAATCAAGCAAATGGGAGACAGTGATGAAATCAATGATTTGAGATTTCATGGCAGGGCTCTGGGAGAAGTTTCTAGAGGCAAGGTTGGTGAGTAAAAAGCAATGGTTGGGGGGCAGATTCGTTCAAATAACATTGGGACTCACAAAAAAACAATTGTAGCACAAGATACAAAGATAAAAATGATGGTATCAGAACAGAAAAAGGGGCAGGAGAAAGAAAGAAATTGAGCGTGGTTTGAAAGGTAAAAAAATAATTTGGGAACTCTAATTTGGAAATTCAGTAACAGATGACCATTTCAGCGGGGAACTCAAACAAAAACAAAACAGGCAACAGTGATACAGTAAATAAAAGGTGGTAGAAATTCTTAATTCAAAAAAGAGTTAAAGGGTACAATGGGATTGAGTTCAAAAAAAGCGATGAGGCGTGAGGGCTGAGCGAGCTACAACAGAACAATTAAAAAGAATTGAATAGTATGGAGTGATTTATTGAAGATGTACGTGGTAAATTTGGAACATTCTCTCAGTATGGTTCGTGTAAGTGAAGAGTCAGTTAAGTTTATCAAAATTTATCGGCGAAACATATAAAAAAATACAATTCGTAAGGGGCAAAAACACAGAGTCTCTCCTGGGCGTATTTGATGCAGGCGACTTTGGTCATTTGAAGAGTAGTGAATCTGTCGGTGCGAGATTTATCAAAAAGCAGGTTATAACATTTGAGATACTTCAGTTCGTATGGAAACGTTTCAATTATTAAAGATTTGAAACAAATATGACAACAATGGGCGAATTGAGGGGCGAAGTTTATAACAGTATGATTCGTTGGTTGTATGATGATGAATTGAGTAATTGGGGAACAGCTTTTTATTCAATCAGGTTTGATTTGGAATTACAAGAAAGGGCGAGATTACAGAACTTTCGTAGTCAAGACGGAAGTTATGTAATGATTGGTGGGCGATGAAACAGAGTTTGAAACAACAAGATAGCAATTTGAGGGTAAAGAATATGACATTCCAACAACAGATTTCAACGCAGGGCGAAGCCGTGTGGTGATGTGAAAAAAACAAATCAGAAACAAATAGGGGACGAGATTAGCTGGGGCGTAAGAATGTTAAATCTACAGGGCGATGGGAATTTCAATGAGTTCAGTAAAGAAATTAAAAACGTTTAGGGGCATTGAAATCATGGGCAGGTGGGGAACTGGATGATGAGATTTCGGGAAAGATGATCATTGAGTCATAGAATTAGTATTGCGAAGAATAATCTTGTTGGTGTTCAAGATAAGATTAAAAGAATTAAATGGAGTCTACAGGGGCGGGAGACTGGAAGGGCTGGTGTTACAACAGTGGCAAATCTGGATATGATAAAGTAGGGGTGGGCGTGTAGAAGAGCAAAAGCAGAGTGGAGCAGTATTGAAAATCAATTAGAAACGTTGTTGGCAGAATTGAGAAGGGGCTAGGGGGCAATGTTGGTTCTGGTCAAGAAGAGGGTGGTAACAACAACAAAGAAATTGAAACAGTAACAAAGTTCAATTAAAGGGATTTTCAAAAAACAGATTTCAAGAACAAGAAAAAAACAGTTGAAGAAAAAGTTAAAGTTCAAAAAGAAAGAAACAATTTGGGTTAAAGGGAGGGAAGAGTGTAGAGACGTTGGGTGGGATTCAAAAGCAAAACACAGAAGGGGGCCGGTGATTAGGGAGTACTGAAGAAGAACAAGTTCGTAAAAGAACAAGAACAGGATCGTGAAGAACAACGACAAAGAGAATTAGCAGATTACAATGGGGCGTGATGAAGTATTGTATGGAACAAATTCTGTTTCAAATCAATCTATTTCAAATCAAAAAGATGTAAATGTTAAAAATTCTCTAAAAACTAGTAGCATTCTAATGAATCTATCTTCATGGTTATTGGACATTATTCTTGGGAACTTTCCTTGGCGGTCTTGAATATTCAAAATTTACAATAAAAAAATAAGAAAGATAACAAAAAGGGATAAAAAAATAAAAGGAGGCATTTTATATGAGTGCTTTTTCTTTTTATTTCAAAGCGAGTTTAAAGCGATCTAGGGGCATTTCATTGTAAAGTCGATACATTTATCGAAAGTTAGATTTTTACAGCTTTAGCGTTTTGGCAGTGACGATATAACGATATTTAAAAATCAGTTTAAAGCGATTATAAACAAAAATTTCTTAATCCTATTTTTCATTTGACAATCTTCAAAAAAATATTATACAATGATAATATAAAGTGAAAAGGTAATTAAAATATGATTTTAAAGATTTGAGTGAGGCAGGTTTTACAGGGGCGTATAGTGGAACTGGGTTGCATTCAATCAAGAAAAATATTACAATTGAATGAGCGGTAAGGTAAAGGAAAAAAATTCAAATTAGGGGAACTCCGATTAGGGGTTTGGGAACGATAAGGACAATCCTACAATCATTGAAGAAATTTCTGTTATTGATAGCATTGGTCATAAATCTCGATATTTTTTTGGAATTTTCACAATGAGTTGGAGATTATGAAGATGTGCATTGGGTCAGAATATGGTGGTAATGATAAAGTAGTTATCAAGAAGATTATGGGAATTTCTAAAAGCAAATAAAGAATATACAATGGTTGGGCATGATGAAGATTAGTTTGGTAAATTCAGGGAAGTTTATGAAGATTAAGTAGTCATTTCTTTAGAAATTTGGACTATCGTTTATGGCAACACAATAGAGAATTATGAAATAGAAATTTAACAGATTTACAGGAGTAGAAGATTATGGTATTCTTATTGGTGACGGGACAATCTCATTAAAATATAAAGAAGATGATTTTTAAAAATTGAAATTGTTACAATTTCTAGAGCAGTTGATTATAAGGAAGAATGGAAAGAGGAAAAAAAGAAGATTGATGAAGCAAGTAGAATGATTTGAGTCAAGAATTATCAAAATTTGTAATGAAGGTTTGATTTGGCAGTTCTATCATTACAAGTTATTCAGACATTGAAGTTCCATTTTGATTGGGGGACTTTTATTATAAAGAGCGCGGTGAAGTAAGAATCCATTATAAGAACAAAAATAAACAAATGGAATTATTGGAATTATAAAGAACAGAGATTTGTCGTAGGGAGCTCTTTTTGGATATGCAGAATATAAAGATTGACAAACAGACAGGTAGTAAAGGGACAACAGAAGCAATGAATAATAATTTAGAAAGAGTTTCCTAATTGATTCAGAACTTTCAAAAAAACAAAAAAATATGTTTTTTTCATTTTGTGAGTCGTACATATCCTAGAGTTTAATGAAATTAGTCAAAAGGGTGTTAAGTACTCAATCAAGACGAAAAAAAGTTATTTGGTTTGATAAATACAATTTTGGTATGATTAAAATTGTAGAAGATGAATATAAAATTTGGCTAGGGAGGTGGTTTTACATTTCTATTCCCAAAAATGAAAAAGAAGATACATAGAAGAATTTGGTTATGCAGAAAAATAAATTTATCTGAGCAAAATTAAAGATTATATAAAAGTAAACAAATATAAAATTAAATAAAAAAATAAAAGAGTGAATTTCAAAGTCTCTTTTTTTAAGATTCTGATTGTTAAACGAGATGGTATCGATCCTGTCATTAAATTTAGAAAATTCATCGTATCTGGCATCTTTAGGGTGATTTTGTATCAACAATATTTTTTTCGTATGTTCTGGCACATATAGAAAGTGTTGCGGTGGCAGATCAATTTCATCAGGGAGCTCTTTCATATTTTCCATGATTTCAGCACGCATTTGTTTCTCTAATTCTTTAGTTTGTTTTAATGTATCTTCAAATTGTTTTAATTGACGAAGGGAGCTCTCTAGTTTCATCATTGATTTGAGCATTGATCTTCATCAACGTTAAATTAAAGTTAATTGAGGGTAGAAACAGTGGCATGAGCACGTTCCTCAAAACGAATAGATCAGCGTCTTTTTCAACATCTAATGAAGTGTGTTCTCTTACATTTGAGTTTCTTTAGAATATTGTTGGTATGGAGATTTCTTTTAATTTTTTTCTGTATCTAAAAGAACAGGTTTTCACTCAATAAATAGAGATGAATTTCAGAGTTTCATCTTTGATAGATTTTACATTTAAAGTGCTTTCATAGAGTTAAGAATTCGATTTCTAGCGTTTTTCCTTAATATTATCTAAACATTTCATAACAATACGCAAGTTATTAAGTTTTGGAGCAATTCTGTTTCTTTATCGAAATTTCGGGACTGGTTGAAAGATTTCTTGCAATGGCGAAATGATTGAGCAGTTTGTAATTGTTCGTTTAAATCATCAGCAATAGACGAGCTTCATCAATTGTATTGAAGTGGTCAGAGATGAGTCCCGTAAGGACGGCGAGCAATGAATACATCTTTTTTTGGTGTTCAAAGTCTTTGCCCAATATGATGGTGGAAAAGTATTCAAAAATCATCTTCTTCTAAGTCAATAGTAAATCATCAATAGTAATCTTTTTAAGATTATTTGAACTTTCATAAAGAAAACAAGTTTTTTTCCCTTAATGCAATCCTTGAACAGGGTTTTTATCTAATTTGAGTGGTTGTTATCTAAGTTTTCTAAATTAGAGGTTAATTTCAGGAACTTATTCATTGGGATTTTTAGTCCTTTTTTTATTTTTCTTATATCGAATTTCAGTTGTTGATAGAAAAGGAATAATATAGTATAAGAAGATTTTTTTAAAAAGAGGTTCAAGATGAACAAAAAAATGGTATGAAATTCAAGATTTTAGCATTTTTAATAAAGACAAAATCAAAAAGTTGTAGTTTTGAGTAGGCGGAATTAAAATTGGAAGATTTCATTTGAAGGAAGAAATTGAAAAATATTTGGTAAGGATATGTTTTGTAAAGCAAGAACTGGAGATTTAGACATTGTATTGGGAACGAGATATAGAATAGTTGATTTAATTTTTGTGAGCAGAAAAGATTTCTCAATGATGGCAAAATGATGAGTTAGAATGGATGGTTGCGTAAATTTGAGGCAATGAGGGATTATCTAATGGTATTAAGTTAATAAATGATGAAGTTTAAGATTTCCAAATTAGCAGCTTTCAAATTAAAAGTATTAAATCATTACATTGTATTAGTCTTGGTGATACAAGTGGTGGAAAGAAAAACGATTTGTAGGCGGGAGATCGTAAAAGGTAATTATGATGGATTTCACAAATGGAAGTTAAGTTTGTCTAAAAAGGGTTGTCAAAAGTCCTTTTTTTGTTATAATATAAATTACAACAAAAAGAAATGAGGAAAAAAATTTATGAAGCAGTATGGAAATCAAATATCCGAAAAAAACTATGGGTCCTGGTGGAACAATTGATGTAGGTCAAAAAGTTAATATTGAAGTAGAAGAAGTAAAACGTGTAGTTCTTACAGCAAATGATTTAAGTTTTATCAACACAAGAACAATTAAAAGTGATTGAGTTTGTTGGTAAAGAAGTTTATGATAGGTATTCAAAGCCCTATTACAATTTGAGAGAAATTACAAAAGGTGGAAAAAGTTAAAAGAAAACAGAGCAGTGCAAGTGGTGCTAGGGATAGGGAGTGGAAACAATGGAAAATTACACAAGCAATAACAAAGATGTATATATTCAACGAATGAATCAGACGAGGCAAATCTAAATTTGCAGTTGTTGGACTTGGGTTTATCAAAAGGGTGAAAATCCTTGATTTTTGGAGTACAGTATTTCAAAAACAATTTATTTCTGATGTTGATTCTGGGCGGTGGCGAATATTGGCGTATGATATTTCTAAGGGCATTCAAACAGAATTGAGCGCATGGGCGTAAATGTAGTTACAAAAAGATGATTTGGTAATAAAAAGTTCAATTTGACATTATTTATTTATCTAGTGTTTTCCATGAAATCATCAGTTATCTAAATCGTCAAGAACAGACTGAAAACAATTGGTATGATTATGGAAAGTTTAAGGCTGGTGGATATTTAATTGAGAGTTGGGACGAGCTAATGAAATTGAAGAATTTTTTTTCTGTATTGGGCGTATCTGGACGGGCAGAAAAGAAATGGATATTTGGGTCAATGAGTTTTGAAAAAAATTCTATTATTGATAATAATTATAATAAATACAAAGATGGTTCAATTTCTGGCAATTATAAAAAGTGATATGAAATCCTTTTTTTCGCATGGTGTTTGGGGATTTGAAATCATTGAGTCGTGAATCTAAAGAACAATATAACATTGAAGATAGTATTAGGATTTTGGATTTGGGAACTTAGGGATAAATCAATTGGATAAAGGAATCTATCGAGAAAAAAAGATGGGAAATTTGGGTGAAAATCATCTACAAAAAAATATTTCGATTTGGATTCAGTTCCATTTAATGGTAAATCAATTTATGTTTTTCAAAAAAATAAATAAAATCTATTGACAATCATTTGATATTGTGATAATATAGTATTGTTCAATAATGTTGGTGATCAGAACAAGATTTCAGATGGTTTGAAAAGTACGTAAAAAAGCAATCATAGGACAGTTCATAAGAGTGGATATGGATGGCTGAAATAGACAGAGTGTTGGTTCGATTCAACAAAGATCATTAATATTTCTTATCATTTGAGTTTCAAAGAAGTTTTACAAGGTGACGATAGATAGAACTGAAAAGGCAAAAAAGGGTTACAGTAGTTTCTATTTTATTTTCGGGACGTGGGTACAATCGGTGGGCAGCGATCATGAGGACGGTTGCGGTTCGGGACAGCATGGTCCATTCCTAGTTTGGCATATAGTCGGTATGTTAATATTGGTAGGGGCGTTAGTGAGGGCTATATTAAGTTCTAAATCCAATAACGTAATGAAAGATTAGTTCTAAATATGAATGTGGGTTCGATTCCAAAAACAGGAGTAAAAATTTAAAAATTTTTAAATTTTTTTCTATTGATTCGATAAAAAAATTATGATATAATAGTATGTCGATAAAATTTTGGAATCTAAATGATTCCTTTCTGATGGGCGTTGAGTAATTGGATGGAGCACAGAAATCTAAGCGTGCGGTTGTAGGTTCGGAACTTTCACGGGGCATGGGTTCAGATCGGACAGGGCATCTCATTTAATATAGGAAAACATATAAAAAGATACAGTCAGCAATTTTTTTAAAAACGATTTTTTTAAAACAGATTTACGAGTCTAGAATTTAGGAACGAACAACAATGGATTTTCTAAACAGTATGAGCTAAATAATAATTTGAAAAAAAGTTCCTAGTTTGATTTAAGGGGTTTCTTGTGAAGTTAAATTGAGTCGAGGCAGCAAAATCCCTATAAAGCGGGTTATCTGAATGGCTGAAAATCATCAAAAAGCGAAACTCCTATTAAGTTTATTTTTTTGATTTTTTTCGTTGTTTTTCATGAGGCTAGACAATATTTCATACTGTTGTCTAAGCACATTATCTGAGTTAGTGAAAAAGGTATCACATAGGATCATTGGCTAAATTGGGGGTTCAGATCCGTAGCACAATTTCGATTGACAGGCGTAAAGGGATGGTAATTACAATCAAAAGGATTGAAAATTAGTGGATCAGTGTATTATAAACGTGAAGAAGGCAAACAAATGAAATATAGTTGGTCATGGTATAATGAAGAAGATTTTTGGTGAGTTTATGTGAAACAATTTGATAATTATTCTTTGGTTCAAAGTAGAGAATGGGATGCAGTAAAAGGAGCTATATGGGGAAATAAAAAGTTTTGTTCTATGAAAATGAAAAAAAGTAGTAGGATACTAATTCTCATTGGAAATCGTGATTCATAAGAACTTTGTTTATATTCCTTACGGGGCATTTTGATTATTCTAATAAAGAGTTGTTGTCTATGTAACAGAAAGTTTAAAGAAAATTGGTAAAGAAAATAAAAGCAATTTTTTTGTAAAAAAAGTAGTTCAAAAACTGTATTTAATGATGAATCTATTAGTTATGATTTCAAAAAAATAACGGTTGGGTAGAAAATGTTGAAAAAAATCTTTTGATTCTATTCGGGACAAAAATTAAGTGGCGTAATTAAAGATTTCAAAATGAGTAAAAAGAATGAAGCAAGAAGAAGAACAACAGAAAATAAAAATGTACGTTCTGTTTGAGTACTATATGACAATGGAATTTCTTTTTGAAACATTATTACATGATTTTTATTCTTTGGGTAAATTAGTGAGAAAAAAAGACAAAGGTATTAAATTGAGAAATAAAGATTATTTCAGACAATTTGGTATATAGATGGCTAGAATTCATTTATTGGTATTTCTTATATTGATAAGGAAAAAAACAAATTGGTAGAATTAGATGAAGAATACAATAAATCAAACAGTGAAAAAGAGTAAACAAAAAAATTAGAAGGATTTCAAATATATTCAAGTTGAAAATATTCCGGTTTCAGGCGATCTTGGTGTAATCTATGGAGATGGGCGGATTGAGTCTGGGCTGGTTGACGATAAATTCAAATCATACAATTCAAGTCTCTTATTCTTGGAGTGAGTCAATTATGAAAGCATTTGAAATCAATCCTAATCTTAAATATGTAAATTTAGGGTGGAGTAGAAAATGATGGTCATTTGGTGGTACAAAAAGAAATTCAAGCTGAAATTAGGGAATTTCTTGTAATGAATTTGATTTGGCAATTAGTCCTTTATATTATTTATTCAAATTTTGAACTAAAAAACATAGGAACATTCTTAAATTCATTAAAAAAATAAAATTGAGTTGATATATATAAAGAGGAGTTAATCAAAAGTGCTTCTTTATATATTGATTATGAATAATTTTAATCTTAATGGTTGTCGAGTAAAATTATTTGTGATACAATATTAAAAAAATGATATTTTATAAATTTTTCGGAGGGTGGTAAGTCTGGTTAAGAGGACGGTTTGCGGGAAAGATTGGGTCGTTAATTCAGCGCGTGGGTTCAGATGCATTCTCTCCATATTTTAAACATTAAAGGAACTTTCAACAAAAACAAGAAAGGGCAAATTATGAAAAGGTATTATCCTTGCAGGCGGTTCTGGTGGTCGTTTATATCCAAAAATTTTGGTGGGAGTTCAAAAACAGTTTGGCGATCTATGACAGGCGTGATTTATTGAGTTGTCGAGAACAATGTTGGCAGGTATTAAAGACATTTTAATTATTTCTGAGTCCAAAGGTTTGGCGTTTTAAAGATTTTTGGGGTAATGATGGGTGGATTATGGAATCAACATATCCTATAAAGAACGAAAAATAAAACAGTGGGTCTTCCTCAAAGTTTTATTATTGGAGAAGAATTTATTGGTGATGATAGTGTTGAGTCTAATCCTAGGGTGATAATATTTATCATGGAACTGGATTGTCAGAAATTTTACAACGTGCAGTTCAAAAGGATCTGGTTCTGGTATCTTTGGTTATAATGTAAGGGACTAGACGATTTGGAGTTATCAGATTTGATGATAACATGAATGTAATCTCAATCGAAGAAAAAAAGGGCTGAAAGACGTTCTAATTGGCGTGGCGGTTTATATGTTTTTTTGACAATGGGAGCGTGAAATTTCAAAAATCTTAGGCAGGGGTGTACGTGGAGAATTAGAGTGGCGATGTAATCAAAGCATATTTAGAAAAAAAGGTGAATTATCAGTGGGAGTAATGAATTATGGATTTGGGTCGGTTGAGATGCAGGAACACATGAGAAGTTTGTTAGGGGAAATTTCACGTTATATTGAAACAGTCCAACGATTACAAAAAATATTCAAGTGAGGCAATCTTGAAGAGGGTGGGATTTATCGTATGGGTTATATTGAGTCGTGAGAAAGTTTTTAGGGGTGGAAAATTAAAGAAAAAAATGAATATGGAAAGCATTGTGGGTCGCATAATTGGAGAAAAAGATGGTTAAATATAAGAATATTATAGTTACAGGTGGAAGGGTTTTTATCGGATCAGAGATTTCGTTCATTACGTTCATAACAGAGTTTCCTAATGTACATATTACAATTTTAGATAAATTGAAATTTGGTGGAAATCAAAAATAATGTTAAATCAATTCTTGGAGATAGAGTAGAATTGATTGTCGGTGACGATATGGATAAAGAATTGGTTGATAAATTGAGCTCTAAAGCAGACGTGTTCATTATGCGGGACAGGAGTCATAATGACAATTCAGTTAATGAGGCATCAGTTTATCTATACAAATTTTGTTGGTACATATACATTATTAGGGAAGGTACGTAAATATGATTTACGTTTTTCATCATGTTTCAACAGATGAAGTTTATGGCGATTGAGTAAAGAAGATTTTGAAATGGTCATGGCGGGTGGGGGGAAAAAAATTTGGGCGAAGATACAAAGTATAATCCTAGTTCTCCTTATTCATCAACAAAGGCGAGCTCAGATTTGATAGTTAGAGCATGGATTAAATCATTTTTGGAATTAAGGGCTCAATTTCTAATTGCATCTAATGAAGTACGGACATGACATATTGAAAAAAATTTGTTCCTAGACAAATTACAGACATTTTAAGGTGGAATTAGAGCAGAAATTATATGGAAATGGTAAAAAAATGTTAGAGATTGGATTCATACAAACGGAGAAAGTCTTCTGCAGTTTGGTCTATCATAATGATGGTAAAAATTGGCGGGAAATTTTGGTTGAATTGGACATGGAGAAAAGAATAATAAAAAGAGTATTGGAGTATCCTTAAAAAGAAATGCACAATAATGATTTCTATGAATATTTGGTGATGGGGACGGGTCATGATTTGCGAGCAGTGATTCCAGTAGAGTGTACAAAGAATTGGATTGGAGCAAAAATATGGCAATTTTTGAAGAAGGTCTAAGACAAGTATTCAATGGTATATGAGATGAGCAGAATGGTGGGAACACAGAAAAAGATGAAGTTGAAGCAAAAAAATGGTAAGGGTAAAAAAAATTATCTAAAAGGGAAAGCAGTTTATTCTGTTTTCCTTCCTTCTATAAAACACCAGTTTAAAACAGGCTATGAAGGGTGGTAAAATCACATATAGAGTAACACAAGTAATATTAAAACGGATGAGAAACAGGTGGGCGTCTGAGCGCAAAATAGAAAAGGGTTTAGAATTTATGGATGAGTGATTGGAAATGTTGGTCAATTATGAAATTAAAGAGCTTTTAATCAAGCAAGTTTTATGAAAAATAGAAGTGGAAACAAAATTCAGCAATATGGAAAAGATTATGGCAGATTCAAGAGGGATGATCTTTTAATAGTGAGTGTGGGAGAATTAGGGGAATTAACTTTTAGACAATGTTGAGCGATAATGAATTTATATTAGGGCGATGATGAAAGGAGGGTAATTAACAAAGGGCATGATTACAATTCAGGGCGTAAAAAAATCTGATATGGGAGATTTCTTTTTGTAGTAAAAGTCAAAGAAAAGTATTGATTTCAAAAACAAATCATAGTTTGTTTGGTAAGAATATTCTTATTAAAAAAATGGGTTCATGAATGGCGAGATTGATTATTATGTGTATTTATCTGTTTATCAAAAGTCAATAGATACAAGTCAGATTTTTGATTTGAATAAAGTTGAGTCATGTAGTAATTCATGGATATGTTTCGAGGCAAGAGTTTATGGAAAATGGAACCTAGGGTGGTGAAAAAAAGGTTTGGTTATCCTAAATATAAATTAGGGACTCTCGGGAACTTTTCCTAAATTTTATAAAAAAGATGGATGGCGGTGGTAAGAACAAAAAGTGTTGAACTAGATGAATATAGTGAAATGAAAGAGCAAGAAAATATTTACAACATTTTTCTTTACAGATGGTATTCAATCCATTGGTAATTGGGATATGAAATATATTTTTAAATGAGCAACAAAAAAATATGATTTATCGAGGGCTATAAGGGCATTAAACATTATGATAGGGCACAAAAAAATAAAAAATTAACAATAGAAATATTTTTTTGTGGTATTATAAATAAAGATAATGGTGATGATGTTCAAATGTTAGTAAGAACTTGCGAAGGGGAAGGGCTCGGTAGAAATTCATGGATATAAATTGGTTATTCCTTGGTATGGATAAGAGAAGTTGTTGGCTGCAGGGAATCAAATTGGTTGGGTATTATCTAAAAGATTTTTTTCTTGGATTAAGGTTGATATAGACAGTAAAAGGGAGTAAACAATGAATTTATCATGTATCATCAAAAAGGAACAGTGTATGTAAAAGCACGAAGATGGGCGGCATTGGGTGGTAAACATTTTGATAATGGGAGGGGATGGAATGAGTTAGATAATCTAAACAACAAGGAGGGAATTTCAATTGAAAAGGAGTTAAAAAGTGTGGCAAAACAGTAGAATTAGATTAAGAAAGAGATTGGATGATAAATCAAGCATTGGGTTTGGAACAAGATGGCGACGTTCCAGTGGCTGAGAAAAAATCTAAAGAAGGATCTGAAGACAAAGAGAATTAAAGAAGAGAAATAGAAGGGGTAAAAAAAGAAAAAGATTAGCAGAAAATCTAAAAAGTTTTTTTGAAAGCAAAGAGTTCTTAGAAAACTAAAAAAATATGGGGATGAAAGTAATTGGGTTTATATAAGAGGGCATTTCTCAAGCAGATATGTATAAATCGAAATTTATCGTGGTGAACAAAAGCAAAAAGAAAATCGTGAGACTTTAATACAGGTGGGCATGTACGGTCAAGGGAAGATGAGTCTAGGGCTAAAACAGAAAATACGCATCTAAATTTGGTGAAGTTAGAACAGTTGATTATGAGAGCATCTAAGAACATCCTTTAAAAAATGCGGAGAACTTTTGAAATGTTTGAACAAGGATTTGCAAAAGAGCATAATATTGACAAAAAGACATATGTGCGAAAATCAAGATTTATCAGTAATTATTAAGAAAAATGGGATATAATGGAGTAACAATTGGTCCCAAATCAGATATGATTATTGTTTTCCTACAGGTAAAAAGAAAGGTTAGTTCTTATGGGCGAAAATCTTCTTTTGAGCCAAATAAAAAGAATAATATAGTAAAGAAGAAATTTAAAAGGGATTACAAATTGGATAATAAATATGATGTAATTATTATTGTTGGTGGTGGAGCTGGCGGATTAAGTGCGGAACATGAAGATTCTGGGGCAATTTAAAAGTTCTTGTTATTGAAAAAGAGATGTGGTGGGAACTCTCAGTTATACGAAACAGAACATATTGACAATTGGGTTGGGTGGTGTTTCCATAAGTGAGCTCTGGATTAGCAGACAAAAATGAGGAGAGATGAAAGCAGGTTCAGACAGAGATTAAAAGGGATTTTGAAAATGTGGTAAAGATTAGCAAAGAAAATAGTTTATATAAAAGTGAGAAACAGGTGGAGTTTATGACGAGAGTGTTCAAAACAGTTCTATTATGCAAGGGGACGTTCTATTAGCAACAGGTACAGAACATAATCATTTAATTCTTGAGCAACATGATGGGTTATTAGGGTATGGGAATTAGTTGTTGAGATTTTGTGACGGTGAACTTTCTGGCGGCAAGAATACGGGGCATTGTTGGTGGTGGAGATAGTGCAATGGAATCAGCATTGTGAGTATCTGGATTTGCGCTAACAAAGTTTATCTTTTAATTAGAGATAAGATTAGGGGCTAAATCTCATTTGCGTTCAAAATGGTTGAAGAAACAGAAAAACATTGAAATCATTTACAATGAAGTAAAAAGAATTGATTAGTAAAGATGATGTATTAAGTGCGTTAAATTAAAAGATGATACAATTCTTGAAGTATCAGGTTTATTCGTACAATTAGACAAGTCTAATGGCGAGTACATTGATTCTTTATATTTAAACAATGTTGAGAAATTCAATGATTATCTATTAAACTGTTGGTCACATAATTTATTAACGTATCATAATGGTAATGGATTATTCATTGAGCGATTTAAAAAATCAAAAATATAGACAAGTTGGCATTGCAGTAGGGAGGGGGTTTATGCGGGAACAGAAATCTATGATTATCTAAAAAGGGTATGAGCAATGAGATGAAATCATTAAAAAAATGATTATGGTGAAATTCAAAAAAATATTTTTGATGATTGGCTACAAAGAGCAATTAGAAAAAAATATGAATCGGCAGAAAGATTATGACAGTATCTTTTTGGTGAAGTTAAATATGGACTTTGTTGTTGGGTATTAGGGTCTAATTTTTTTGGGGTTGAGCAGTTGTTATGAACATTGAGTCATAAGGAACTTTGGAATTATATATTCTTTTTCAATTTTAGGAATTTTTAATTTTTGAGTCCTAATTTTAATTTTTCTTTAAAGGGCTATATTTTGGAATTTTTGGTTTTGAAAAGGTCAAAAGGAACTTTCTTCAAACGTCATACAAATCAAAAAAATATTAGAACAATGAGTAGATATTTAGGGAGTAAATAAATCAGATTTGATTTTTAATGAAGATTATATTATAATGGGTCTTAATATTAAAGACGAAAAAAACAATTAAATAAAATAGAAGGAATTTCAAAAAAATGGAAAACAGTTTAGTGGGAATCAAGTACGATAAAGTAAATGAATATTTTGAAAAATTCAAACAGAAATACAAAGAGATTATAAAAAAATAATAATGTAAAAGGAGTCATTATGTGGGTCGTAATTACGGATCATATTTGTTGGAATTTTCAGAAAAAGTGTTCGTAGTCCCAGTATTATTATTGTTTATTAAGTTTGAAAAGCAAGCTGAGCGGATCATCTGGTTGGTCTAGTGTTCCCTAATTGGGTTCAATTCATGGATTGGGAAATGTTGTTCTAATTGTGGGATGGTATTCATTGGCGGTGTTATGAATTTCATGAGAAGTGGTTATGAAGAAGAAGTAACATATACAGAAAAAGAGTATTATGCAAAAATTGAGAGGGAGTTTGAGGGGTTAAGAAGAGAGTGCTGGTGATTACAGAAAGCATGGTCATCTTTGGTGGTAATGAGTTTGATTATTGAGTCCCTAATCTAAAGTAGTAATGATGGCAAAAAGATTTTTTTGGAGAGTTGAGAGGGGCTAAAAGGGATATGGAAAAATAATTTGAGTAGAATTAAGAGTTTGATGGGATTGATGGGTATTTTTGAAAAAAATTCAAAACAAAATATAAATCTCATTATGAATTCTATCAAAGGGTAATAAAGTCATTTAGTATTGAGTATCAAAAAAAGTTAATTGGCAACATTCTTTGGTTTTATTGGAATGATTGCGTTTTCTTATGAGTAGAATGATGTATAGTCAAATCTCAAATAATACAGCAATGGCAAGTTTGGATCGGGATTTTCAGTAGTTTTGGTAATATTTTTATCTATTGTTTTATTGATTAGTTTTTCTTTTTTTAATTGTGATTAGTCTTATTGAGTTTTTTTAAAAAAATATTCATAGCGGGAGGTAGTGAATATACGGCAAGAGAATATTACAAAAAGTTAAAGACATTATGATTAGACAAATACAATCAGAATTAAAGCAATTTGATTGGGCGAAGATAGCATTTATATTTGATGCATATGGTTTTTGATTATGGCGGAAATTTAAGTGGTAATGAAAACATTAAATTATTTAAACAGATAGAAGAGAGTTGAAATTAAATGAGCAACAATCTAATTGGAGATGAAACATGATGGGAGTCAAAAGATTCTTTGATGAAATGATAATTAAATATGGGGCAGGTATCAAAACAATAAAAACAATGAGTGAAAAAGATATATGTTAGTAATCTTAGACCCGAGTATTAGGGGGCATTCAATTATTTTGTTTATGATTGGGAACTTTCTGTTTTGAGCTAATTTGGTTCATAGAAAAGCAGAACTCAATTATGGTGGGCACAGAATTACAGATGAAGTTATTAAGTTAGCAAATGAGGGAATAGGCATTATTAGTAACATTTGTTAGTGTTATTTTGTTGGTTGGGTAAATATTAGAGGCATGGAGCATGAGCAGGGGGACAAGACGAGTGTTGAAACAAGAGAGTAACAAAAATTCTATCAAGGAAGAAATATTTTGGTAAAATCAAAGCAGAGCGAACATTATGTTAGATACAATCTAAATTATTCCATAAGGAAGATAGTGCATCTTTGATAAATACAGGTATGGTGATTGGAGCAGGGTTTGAGCACAAATGAAAACAAGAAAGTGTTTAGCGAAAGCAGAACGTAAATTAGACAAAAGAATGAATGACATAGTAGAAATCAGTATCCTAATTTAGATAATTATTTCAAGGACTAATTTTATCAAGCAAGAATTTTTCAAAGGAAATGTTATTGGAGTTCTATAAAAGAAAATTTTTTTCTGATTCGATCGGTTTGTGGGAATAATTCTTTTGATTGGATTTCGTAATAAGTAGCAATTTCAAGTTTTTCAGTTCAGTGAAACATTGTATTGAATTTAGAAGTCGTGAGCCAGATTTTATAATTGGTCTTGGTTCTGTTGCAATATTCTTAGCATTTTTATTTTTTTCTTTATTTCTTGTTCAAGCAATAAAAATTGGCATTTTAAATGATTTTAGCATTTAAAAGTTTTAAAAATGAAAGTAAAAAGGAAATGGTAAAAAGATTTGGAAGATTTTGGAGATATGTTGATGTTTCTTGTTTTGAGATTTGAGTCAAGAGGTTTATTGGTGGAATAAATAAAGGGAGTGCTGTTGGGGGGGGTTTAGAAAAAAACGATTACAAGATAGGGTAGTAGAGAGCTCTTAATAAGTTGAATAAAATTGGGTTACAGTATGAAAAAAATAATATAGTAGAATTTGGTTATCCTAATTTTGAGATGAGTATTTTTAAAAATTTATTAGAAATCAACAGAAAAAAATATGAAGTAAGAAAAGAAAAAAATGGCAAAAATCATTTTAAAAAGATTTTTTTTGGTAAATTTATTCAGTTGTAATAAAGCATGATTATCGTTTCAATCTTAAATCGATTTAATAGAACTTTAGATTATCTAATGCATTAAATTGATTCTTGTTATAGTTGATGTTATAGCAGGCATTTATGTTTTTTTGTAAATGGATTTATTTTTTTATCTTTCATCTGAAAGCATTCTTTCTTTCTTCATATTTGATTTTTTTAGAAATAATGAATTATAAAGGGCTATAATGAACGAAAGTAGTCAGAACAATCAAAGATGATTTTTGATGTCTATTTGAATAGTTCAAACGTTGGTTTTTGATTCAAAGGTTTTATAACAGATTTAAAAACGTGATGATAAGGGATTTTAAAAAAATAGAAGAACATTTAAAAACAAACAAAAAGAAGTTATTTGGTGGTAAATGGTTTTGTAGCTGGGCATTTTAGGGACGTTTTGGTGAAGAGTCGATATATTTATCGAAAATAGATTTTTGGTGTCTTGAGCAGTGGTGACGATATAACATATATTAAAAATGAATTAGAGCAAATTAAAGGGAGGTAGAAAAGTGGTGGCAAAAAGAAATCCAAAGTTGAAACAGATTTCAGAAGAAATGAGTCAAGGTGAAATCAATATTGAGAAACAGAGCGTTGGAAAAAAATTATATATGAGATTGATTGATTCAAAAAAAGCAATGAGGGGATGCGTAAAGATAAAGAAGAAACATATAGAAGATGATTGATAGAATTATATGGCGGAGAAAAAGCAGAGCAAAAGCAATATTATGGGTGGAGTTCATTCATTTATGAATCTAAGACAAATATGGTAATGATGATGGGGACTGAAACACAACGTTTAATTGCAGAAGCAAAGAGCAAAACAGATCGAAGAGAAATAGCAGAGGATTTACGATAAAAGGAGATAGTACAAATGAGTAAAACAAATATTTTTATCTATGGAGTCCTAATGATGTAAACAGTAGGGTAATGGAAGTAACAGAGGACTCCTAAAGAATGATAGACATTATTTTTTTGGTATAGCGAGAACTCATTACAAAAATCAATTAGACGGGCTAAAATACAAACAATTCAATCCTAATATTAAATTTATCAGTGGCGGTATTGATGGAGAAAAAGGAATTTCACAAATGAGTTTAGAGAATGGATTGGGCGACAGAGCAGATTGTATTTTGATTGACAGCATCTCTTGGCAATCAGAAGAAGAAAAAAATGGAGCAGAGGTTGACGGAGAAGAAGGTCAGTAGATTTAGGTGATACAGACATTTGGGTATTATTGGATCTAAGATTGTTATCATTGATTCAAGGATGGAAATCAAGAGCTCTTATAAATTCAATGATGATGGTTCAATATTGAAATACGGGTAAAGAGTTCCTGGTAATGGACTCTAGAATCAATCAGAGCCGTAGGTTTATGGGAGAAATATTATAGTAATGCTGATTGGCGATGTTGAAATTTTGTTTGTATCTCGACGGAAATACATTTATTCAAAGGGAATGAGTGGAGGAAATTTGGGCTAAATTAGTAAATCAAGAAACATTTGTTGGTTTTAGATAAGTTATAGTGAAATTTCAGATAAAAGGGGTATATAGGGACTGAATTAGTTGCAAGGAACTAAAAAAGGATTAGTAGGAAAAGTATAATAAATATAAAGAGATTCAGTAATGTTTACAGAGTTTGGCGGGTAAAAAAATAAGAATAGTCAATTTGGGTATTCTTTTTTTATTTCTTGAACTATTAACAAAACAGTTGGCAAATCTAAAATTTCAATTGGAGGACTTTCAAAGTGAAAACAGATTGTATTCAATTCCATTTTTGAAGCAATAATCTTCATCAATGAGTTCTCTTAATTCAGTAGCATATCCTCAAATTCTTTGGTTTTTATTTCTGAGGCGTATCTTCTCTGGCATATAAAAAGTGCTTTTTTTCTTCAATAGGGATAAAGTCTATCAAGTTAATTTCTAACAGATTTTGATTTTTGTGTCAGGGGTAAGGCAGTCAGAAATTTGCATCTTTTGTTTTCTCTAGTACAGCATCAATAGCAACAGCGTCCTTTTTTTAAGATTTTCCTTGTAAATGTATGGATATGGCATAAACAATCAAATTCTTTCTATTTTGTGCTAACAAATATTCAGGAAAACTGAGGGCGATTCAATTTAAGTTTTTTTGAATTAATTTAGTAATAAGTGATTGCTGGGGCGCATTTCGTCCTAATGAAAAAGATTTTGTTTTTATTATAGAATGAGCATCATCTTCAATATAATAATCTTTATCTTTTTCAAGAACAATTTGATAATCAGATGGGAACTTTGTTAAGTTCTGAAGCATTAGGATTCTTTTGTTGGCTCAAATAATAGTTTTTCATCGTGGGCAAAAGATAAAATCAGCTCTGAAACAGAGTTAATAACATGGCCCCAATATGATTGAGACTTCTTCCTTTTGAAGTCGATTTAATAAAAAATGTATCTGAAAAGTATTCCATTCATGAAAGTTTCTTCAATTAAACAAGTGGCAAAGTCCATATTAAGATTTTGTAATTTTTCATAATTCAATGAGCAGTAAAATCATCATAACAATTTGAATAAGTAAGGAACTGTAGAAGCAATTACTCTGTAATACGTAATG
>BNJT01001387.1_pt1 | contig 22678 bp, 33 predicted proteins | sample 8540491 | NCBI WGS metagenome assembly BNJT01 (sample SAMD00202455, study PRJDB9452) | human saliva metagenome | host: Homo sapiens | reverse complement strand
ATGAAGTGAGCGCATCATGGAAATTGATTGACCGTATTGAGAAACTTTGGGCAGAAAATGGTGCTCCACTCCATGACTACAAGGCTGGTAGCATGGGACCTCAAGCTAGCTTTGATTTACTTAAAATATACGGAGCTGAGTGGACCTGGCAACCAGATACAAAGCTCTAACCAAAGAAGCGACGTCCTCCATTACGTCTACGACAAAATCGGACAGATTGAAAAAACGTTTGAGTAAGCCCATATCTGTTGGAGGATGTTCATCTGTCAACTCACCAAAACGATTATCTTAAGAGGGTATTATGAAAAAGTTATTAGTATGGGGATATGCTCTGCAAAGTATGGATAAAGCAGGAAAAATGGGGTTGCCACGAGTAAGTAGTGGAGTCCTAGGGATATCAGAGGAATTCAACCCTAAAAAAACGCATCCTGATTTTGACTTTCCATGGAGTTGGTTCGTAAAGGGGCAAGAAATTCCTCCGATGCCTGAAAAGGTTTATGTCTGCTTAAAGAAAGCAAGAGGTGTTACTTTTGATTTTCTTCCATATAATGATTTCTTTATCATGTCAGCGCGCTTTTTGGAATTTATAAAAAAATATGGGTTTGATCATGATTTTGGTATGAGCAAGGCAATTATTGTCAATACAAAAGGTGAGCTATTGACGAATGAAGTCTATTATTTGGTAAGAATAGTTAGCTGGGAAATTGAGGATGAAATTGTTTATCCAGATTTAGGAAGAGATGAAAAAGGTTTTTCGCTGGAGGCATATACTAATTCAGATAAGGATATTTTGCTGTCTTCCAAGTATAAGTATATGGATGCATTTATGGTGTCAGAAAATTTAAAAAGAAAAAAATATTGGAAAATTTTTTTCTTTTGCCTTTTCTTTTATACTTTGAAGGAATGGAAGGAGCAAAATTATTATGAATTTATTGGATTTGATGAATTATAGCAAAAAGGAAATTTAAATGTCAAAATTACTTTTTACTTCTTCTAAAACGCCACATAGTATTGGTTATATTGGAGGAGGAGCTGAACATATTCCGTTAGAATTATGGCCTAAAGTTCCAAATTCTGATGCCTATCAAACGCATCTGTTTACTCTTTATTCTGACTTTTTACCTGAAAATGTATTCCCTCGTAGAAATTATTATATCTCTGTTTTTATTTCTATAGAGGAGCATGTACTGGGAGGAGTAAAAGACTCTATTTCATCTAAATATACTGTTAATTGTCAGGATGATTTAATTTTACTAAATGATGGTTTTAGTTGTGCTATCCTTTATGAAAGGGAACAAGCTATCAACAAGCAAGATTTAGGAAATATTTCTTTGGAAAGAAAATTTTTTGAAAGGCTTGATGAAGTTGATAAAGAAGCTGATGCAAAATACAATGAAGATGAACATTTATTCTTTGAAGATAATGGGATGGGCTTGGATGTATCCAAGATTTTTGGTAATCCTTATTTTGAACAAGATATAATATATCCTTCTCCTAAGTTTAGTTTTTGCTTGCAATTATTAGAAGAAGATATAGATAAAAAGTTACATATTTTTCAGAATGGTATTGGTTATTTTTATTATGACCAAAATATTAAGAAAAAACTTCTATCTGGAAGCCAAGCAGGTATTTTCTTTATTCAAAACACTTAATAATTAATATGAAACCTTCAGTTTCAACTTAGCAAGCCGTAGCCTGCAAAACCTCCAATCCCGACGTGGGGTGTGAGCGGTACGTACACGCGTTTCTGTTTTTCAGACGGACTCACTATCTTCTTTTGAGGTCGTCTGAACCATCTGTTCTTTAACAATCTCATCTAAAACTAGCCATGAATTGGCGAAAGTTGATGGAAGCGGTAAGCATCCATATTTCCCAGTAGATAGAAAATGCGTTTGATAAGGATAGAAAGCAATATTGGAAAGATAGGGCGAAAGCAGAAAAAGACGCAGAAGAAAAGCTGGAAAATGTTAAGGTCAATTTACTTATATTTATATCAAAGGGTTTGTTATGTTGATACTAATTTTAAAGAATATCTTGATGATGAATTTGGTAGAATATTCCCAGAAAGTCAGGAGGAATATCGTAAATTATTCAAAGGGTTAGGTTTTGGGGAGCTAAATCATGACTTCATTGAATTTTTGGGCGACATATAGTGATGAAATTTATAGGAAAATTGGATATTTGGTTGATTTAGCAATGGACTTAGAGGATTTTTCAAGTAGCCAAACAGAAATTTTTGAGAAAAATATTGGCTTACCTGATAATTATTTTTCCCTGTTGAATAATGAGTTGGATGATTATATCCTGTATGATAAAAATACCGATGAGGTTTTTATGTAGAGGCTCCACTATTCAAAAGTTTATAGAAAATAAACAATTTAGCAAACATTGGGATAACTTTGAACATTTTATTAAAAGATTATCTAAATTATAATGCTTAAGATGTTTAATTTTTAAGCGATTAACAAGCCGTAGCCTGCACAAAACCTCCAATCCCGACGAAGGGTGTGAGCGGTACGCACGCACGCGGTTTCTCGTTCAAACGACCTCACTATCTTCTTTGAGGGTCGTCTGAATCATTTGTTCTTTAACAATCTCATTGGCAGTTGACATAGAGGTCGTCTGAAAACGAACTTTCAGGCGACCTTCATCTTAAACTAACGATTAAGGTTTTTACATGTATTTAAATATTAGTAATTATGATTATAGATTTTTTTATTATTGATAGCAACAGATTAGAAGTATCAATGAAAAATAGCAGTTTAAGAACTAAAAATATATTATCTTTTTGGGATATAGAACATTATATTACCTTATGCAAGGAGGGTTCATTATTTCCTATCCAAGATATAAAATTCAGGAGAATTTAGTTTCTATATCAATGAAGAAAAATATTCCAAATAATTGGTCATCAAAAAGAGCTTTTCTCAGATTTTTACTTTAATATCCAACCTGAAACCAGACTATGGATAGTGAGTGGTAGTGAATTATATAATTGGAAATACAATAATTTTAAAGAGTCAAATCAAATAACAATAGAAATTGATGGCGATTCAAAATTAATTGCCCATAGAATAAATTAGAAATAGGAACATATAGATTAAACATATCTGTATTAAATAATATGCAGTACAATAAGCAAGAAAAATTACCTGAATTTGGCTTTTTAATAAATTTTAAACGAGTAAATATAAAAATATTGAAAATTATCCAACAGAATTTGACTTTAATGGCCGTAATTAATAACCAAGCTCTTGTTAATTCGATTTAGATTAAAAGAAAACGTAGGTTGGCATAAATTAATGAACATGTGAAAGCCGTAACCCACATGAAACCTCCAATCCCGACGTAGGGTGTGGTACGCACGCAGTTTCGCCTATCAAAACCACATCAACGAAGACGGCGAAAACCGCCAACAAACCCACTACTTCCACTGCGACCAAATCGGCATCCTTGAGAGATGACCATAAGGACGGTAATTTACTGTGGTTCGGCAACTACACCGGCTGGGGTCGTCTGAAAGAGAAACCAAGGTAGCGGATAAGCGCATACCAAACCCTTCCGCCTGCAAAACCAGTATTGCGACTGTGAAACGGGGCTGCATTACAACTTCTTCAGGTACTACGACAGTAGAATCGGACGGTTTAACAATCAAGATCCCATAGGATTTGTGGGCGAGGAGAATTTTTATGCTTTTGCGCCGAATGCGCAGGAGTGGGTTGATCCTCTAGGGTTTGAATAAATGCTGTGAAAAATAGCAAAGTTAAAACAGAACCAAACACAGCATTTTTGGTCAGGTAGAACAGATGGTATTGGTGGACAACATATTGCTGCCGATATTGCCAAATCTAATGGAGGAACAATATTAGAAATGTTAATTGAAGCTAGAAAAATTATCATGCCTACGTGGGATCAAAATAACCAAGCAAGCATTAAAGCATGGGAAGATATTTCATCAGAATATGCAACATGCGCTTCTGGTACTCTAACAGGCGTTATTGGCAAAGATCTGCGACCAGGAAATATATGGGAAAATAGAATTACCCGCTTTTGAAGAACAATCCTAATATAATAAAAATAGTAATAATAGATCCTAAAAACAAAGATTTCAACTGTTATATTTCAAAAGGTAATGACTATGGATGATTTCGTAATTGAAAAATTTCAAGAGGTATGTTAATTGTTTCTTTAAATGGACATGAAATTTCATTTGAAGGAGAAATGTTCTTTCCAAATAATGAGTTTCACTTTTCCCTATATGCGAAAACAGCAAAATTTACTAAGACCAACCAAATTTTTAAGCAAGGAAGAGTTAGATAATATTTTTAGAACATTTAAAAAGAATTTATTTTAAAAATAGAGTATTAGACATAATTTTCAAATTTAATTATCAACTGTAAAGTAGCCCAAGCAAGCCGTAGACCACATGAAACTTCCAATCCCGACGTGGGGTGTGCGGTACGCACTACATGCAGTTTCTGTTTTTCAGACGACCTTCATCTTATTTCGTCAAAAATGTGCGCATGAAAGGGTTTTTATATCATACTGCTGCCTTTGAAATAGAATAAAAAGGCGTATATAAAAATCATGTAGGAAGGATGATTTCGGAAACCAAACGGCAGAAAGAATTTCTAGGAAACAGGCAACAAGATTTCGTAGAATTATTGGTAAATGTTCCTAATTTTATTAATGTAAATATATTGGAAAGGATTAATATGAACTACTTGATTAAGCCATATGAATCAATTGGTGGTTTTTGTATTTGGTACTTCTCTTGAGGAAGTACAAGAAAAATATGGAAAACCAGCAAGAATGGTTGAAGATAATATTATGAATAATAAGGTGGAATACAGAAATGCTTGTGAGTTAGTTTATGAAAACGATAAACTAGTTTATGGATATTGCTAAAGATTCTAATCCCATATTAGGAGATATTGATATATTTAAAAATTCAATCGAAGACCTTAAAGCCATCGATTCAGAATTTATTGAAGGAAAATATATATTCTTTTTAAGAACCTCGGAATTTGCATAGGAGGTATGACAGGGAAAAATACCTGAAGGCAAGTTATTAATTGCATTCGATAAAAATCACTTTGATTTTTTTGAATGTTTTATCGAGGTGTAATCGAACTGTAGCCAATGAAACTTCTATTTACGATGTAAAGTAAGTCGTAGCCCGCACAAAACCTTCAGTCCTGACATAGGGATATGTGGTACGTACACACGCGGTTTCGCCTATCAAAACCACATCAACGAAGACGGCGAAAACCGCCAACAAACCCACTACTTCCACTGCAACCAAATCGGCATACCGAAAGAGATGACTGACATCAACGTCAATCTCTTATGGTACGGCGAATACACCGCTTGGGATCGTCTGAAATAAGAAGAAAATCGGAAAAACATGTCCTTAACCTTTAACTGGAGTAAACATTATGAGCACAAGAATGCAAACTTTAATAGAAAAAATGGGTGGAGTTGTAAGGGTCGGAGCAAAGCCTTTCGCTCCTTTATCACGAGAAATAATGTCAAAATTTCTAGATATTGATAGAAAAGAATTTTCTGATTATTTAGATTATTTGACGTGTTTTGGAGGAGAGACATATCTAAATGAAGTATTTTATAAATTAACCATGTATGATAATGGACTACCAAGTTATTGTTATCCCCCTGATTCACCGATAGAAAATGTTGTTATAAAGAAAGGGGAATTTGGTTGTTTCTATGGAGAAGGGGAATCGTATCAAACTGGCTATTCATTGAGCGATGCTATAAAAAAAATGGAAAATAGGATTCCTACGAATTTTTTACCTATTGCTGAGAATAACTACGGAGATAGGATATGTCTTTGTATAAAAGGGGAAAAAATAGGAAAAATTTTTTATTGGTACCATGAAAACGAATGGGATGAAGAAGATTATTTGGATGATTTTGGAAAAACTATGCCTGAAGAAGTAAAGATGCAAAATATGTATTTAGTCGGAGAAGATTTGTATGACTGTTTTAATCGTATGGTCTTAGAAGAAGAATAATTGTTTGAAATATTATGTACCTAAAGATATATGTAATATGTAAACTGATATATATATTTCTAGCTTCGATTAGCAAATCGTAGCCCGGAGAAAAACCTTCATTCTTTACGTAGGGTACGTGCGGTACGTATGCGGTTTCGCCTGTCAAAAACCACATCAACGAAGACGGAGAAAGCCACCAACAAACCCACTACTTCCACTGCGACCAAAACGGCATCCCGCTCGAGATGACAGACAAAGACGGTAATTTGTTGTGGTTCGGCAACTACACCGGCTGGGGCCGTCTGAAAGAGGAAAACCAAGGTTGCGGATAGCGCATACCGACCCTTCCACTAGCAAAACCAATACTTTGATGAAGAGACCGGACTGCACTATAATTTTTTCCGTTACTATGAATCTGATACGGGACGTTTCATCAATCAAGATCCAATTGGGTTGTTTGGTGGAGATAATCTATATTCATTTGGTAATCAAGTATTGGATTTTATCGATCCACTTGGTTTAAAAATTTATGGCCATAGAAAAACGGAACATTTAGGAAAAACCTAAGAAATCTACCTAAGAAATCTAAAAAACCTAAGAAATCTAAAAACCCTAAGAAATCTAAAAACCTAAGAAATCTAAAAACCTAAGAAATCTAAAAACCTGGATCTTGTTAAATTTTATATGGAGTAAATTATGTGGAAGCCAGTAGTAATTTCATTTGATGAGTCCGATGATGAAGGTCTGTCATATATCTACTTTGATTTGGGAAATTTTCATTATTTCACCCTAACCTTCAATCAAGATGAAGATTATAAAATATACCTTGAATTCAATGAACAAACGTTTTTCAATTGAGAGCAATAACGTTACTTATGATTTAAAAGGTAATATCTTATCATTCGATTTCGGAGAAGATATTCAGAAATCTTTGAAAATTGAGAAACATATTGATATTGAAATAAATATAGACATTGGATATGGTTTTTGTTTAGGAAAACACTAGAAAATATTTTTAGCAAAAACAGAATGTGACTTGTATAGCAAACCGCAGCCCCGCACAAAACCTTCAGTCCTGAAGTAGGATATGTGCGGTACTGTACGCACGCGGTTTCGTCTATCAAAAACAACATCAACGAAGACGGTGAAAACCTCCAACAAACCCACTACTTCCACTGCGACCAAATCGACATACCGCGAGATGACTGACATCTACTGCAATCTCTTATGGTACGGCGAATACACCGCCTGGGGCCGTCTAAAAAAAAGAATGAAAGGGTTTACAAGGATGCGCATACCAACCCTTCCGCCTGCAAAACCAGTATTGCGACTGTGAGACGGGGCTGCATTACAATCTGATGCGGTATTACGAGCCTGAGGCCGGGCGGTTTCAGAATCAGAGGGCCGATTGGGCTCATGGGTGGGACAACTTTATCAGTTTGCACTGAATACACAAAAGTGGATCGATTCATTGGGATTATCAAAAATGCGATCCTTGCGGTAAAGATAAAGATAAGCTTCCAGGTGACACAACAGTTAAAGATTTTAAAGCTTCTCTTGTTAAATTACCACCAGGAGAAAGGGTTGCAAAAATAAAAAGCATGGCGGAGCAAGTAGCTAGTTCTCGTAGTTGGACAAGAGCAAAAAATATTGAAAGATTAAATCCAAAGAGGACAATATATACTGATGTACAAACTTTTATTCTTTAGATATACAACATGGAAGGTTTGAAAAACTAAATAAGAAGGGTAAACACATGGGTGAAGTTGATATGTGTTTAAATGAAAAAGGTAAACAAGATTCTAGTGGTGGACACGATATAAGGATTAAATGATGCAGAAATTAGTAAATTATCATAGTAATTTGGCGCATGGTACCGTTTTTAGATTTCCAGGTTCATATCCACATGAAAAATATGTTGATCTGATATTAGTTGAATTTCCAGATAGTGATAGAAAATTTGGTCTTGTTGTAACTACTGGTCATAAAGCGGGATTGATTTTAATTAAACTTCCAAAGGAAGCTGAATCAAATAACTTTGCTGGAATAGATAGACAATGGGTAATAGATAACTGGAATAAATGGATATATGAGACTTGTAATGTTGAAGATGTCTATGTAATTCAAAACTACCCAATTCCTGTTATTGATTACAGCAAGCCGCAGCCCCACATAAAACCTTCAGTCTTGACGTAGTGTGTGTGCGGTACGCACGAGTTTTTCTGTTTTTCAGACGGCCTCAATATCTTCTTTGAGGTCGTCTGAAGCATTTGCTCTTTAACAATCTCATTAGCAATTAACATAGAGGAAACCGATTAGTTTTGGACGACAAACATACCCATATCTCACATCAATCCAGACAGCTACGACTCCTTGCGCTAGGTACGCAACTGGACAACCTCAGACGGCGAAAACCACCAGTAAACCCACTACTTCCACTGCGACCAAAATCGGTATCCCGCGTGAGATGACTGATAGCGAAGGCAACCTGGTTTTGGTGCGGGGATTATTACGCCTAGGGCAAACTGAAGAACGAAACCAACACATCCGGAACTGCTCACCAACCTTTCCGATTGCAAAAAACATCCTTGTCCGCACTGGCATGTAGCTACTACCAAAATGGATGGAAAATCTTAGTCAAAAAGAAATAATGGGAATGGTACATTTTTCTTGGAAGTGCTACAAAGATAATGTAACTGTACAACATAGGAAATAGTATCATGACAACTTTAGAAGATAAGATCTTTACATTAAAAACAGAATCATTTAATGAAAAATGAAAGAAATTCATTTTTAAATAATTTAATTTCAGATTCTGAAAAATTATTCCATATCCACCTCATGTGACATAATAAATCATACTTTTACTCCCTATAGAAATATAGAATTATTAAAAGAAAATTTTTAGTTTATCGATAAAAATGAAATATTAAATGCACCAGAGGAAAATGATATTGCTTATGTATACTTTTTATGGAGGAATAAAATGATTCGGCTGAAATACCAATAGAAATATTCCCTTGTTTATTATCAAAATAAAAATATTAGCAATTGGCTAGAATTAATAAACAAACCTAATTTTTATTGATTTAAAAATTCTTTAGTCATATAAATAGACAAAGTTATCGATATATCTCTACTCGACAATGAGGAAGATGTGTATCTATTTCTATTGGAGTGAACGCTTAACTATTATAAAAATGAATATACTATTCCAGCAGAAGCAGGCTTTGTATAACTTAAAGGGTTTTACCATGAAAGAATTATTAGAAAAACTTGAAAATAATAGTTTTATTTATAAGGTCAGAATGGATTCTTGAATTCGATGTAAAAGGATTACCAAAGAATTATAAAAATTTTATATGAATACTATTTTTAAACTAAATGAAAAATTGGAAAAACTCACCCTCTATTTTAAGTATTGAGGATGAATTATTTTTATTGATAGATTGCAAACATTACCTATTAGATGAAATTAGGAAAATAAAAGAAATATTTAAGAGGAATTATCTCAGCTATCCAAGAATCTCACCAAGACAACGGATATTTGAAATAACAGATGAAAATATTAAGATTTTCTTTGAATTTGTTAACTGGATTAGAAATTTACTATATCACCTTGATTTTGAGAAATATATAGATGGGTTAGATACAAATTTTGATGGTTCACAACAAATTTGATCCTCAAATGAAAAATTATACAGCCAGCCGTAGTCTGCATACATATAGGGTGCATATCTCAAGGCACACACGGCCTCTTGTTCCAATGACTTATCAAGTCGTCTGAAAGAGGAAACCAAGGTAACGGATGTGCATACCAACCCTTCCGCTTACAGAACAAATACGCTGACCGTGAGACGGGGTTTCACTACAACTTCTTCAAATACTACGAGCCTGATGCGGGTCGGTTTGTGAATCAGGAGCTGATTGGATTGTTGGGTAGAGAGAATTTGTATCAGTTTACTCTAATATTCAAAATTGGGTTGTTTTTAGGACTGCGAAGAAGTTAAGTGCAGGAAAAACAGGAACGTATTAGGGCACTTGCAACTGATAAATCTCAACCTCGTTTTGTCCGTGGCTGGGTACAGAATAAAATTAGAAGAGTAGAGACTTGTAAGAGTCTAGGTAAAACTACTAAATTGTCCTTGAGTTTACCACCTAGCTTTGATTTAGCTCACTGGAGAGGATATGATAGTAAGAAAGGGTTTAGTTATACCTTTACGTGTCTTTTGACAAGAATATTACATAGACTTCAGCATAAAAAGATAATGGTGATCGAAGACAACCTTTGCGAGCATCACAAAAATGTGGTGAAAAATCTGAGCAAGAAATCAAAGATTCACGAAAGTAGAAAGGATTTAAATAATGGGTCTGCCCAAAAACAAGCAATTGATTCAATTGTTAAATTATCAGCTAAAGAAAGATTGGATTATTCTATTAAAACTATATCTGGTATTGAAACTCTATACCTACTAAATGGAAAGGATGATTGGATATGTTTGCAAGATGATGAAGAAAAGAATATCTAATGATCTTTTCCAGAATCTGAGTTTGCGAAAGTTAGCTCTCCAATGGAATCCTCAAGCATTGAGAATAGATGAAATGGAACTAGAGAACTTCTTAGAAGATACCGTTCCTTTTAATGTCTGAAAAATAATATGGATTAGCTATTTTTCCTATAGATGAAAAACAGAAACTAGTACTTTGGATCCAATTGAATTTGCCAAGATGATCAATGATTATTTTTATGAGTGGTATGGGGAAGAATTTGATTTACCTTATTTGTCGATGGTTTTACAACAAAAAGCAATAAATGCAATTCTTAATTTGTCCAGTCAAGAACGTTGTGAGCATACTTTAAAAAGGATAGCTGACTCTGGAGTTCTATATGTTTTAGCAGACGAAGAAGGAGATTGGATATTATGGGGAGATGAGAAAAATTCATCTTTAGCCATATGGCCTGAATTAGAATTCGCAAGAATTATGGCAAATTCTGAAGATAAGAATTCTGATATTTATGAAATTGAGATAGAAGAATTTTTAGAGGATGGAATACCATGGTTGATAGAAAATAATATAGGTATAGCTGTCTTTCCGATTCCTGACAATCCTGAAACTATTGATATGAAGGCTATTCAGTTTGCCGCCTCAGTCAATAAAATCTTAGATGAAAGTTATGATGAGGCCTTAGATTTGCCTTATCTTTAAACGAATAGTCAGTTCAAGATCTCAACCAAACCGTAAGGTTGTCTGAAATATTTGTTCTTTTAAATAAACATTTTAAAATATACTTGTACTGCACCAATTTCTAAAAGTAATAGTAAAAAGGAAAAATGATGACTCTTTATCAAATATACTCTGCTGTTGATAATAAAGATGCTATGCGGACTTAAAACAGGATGATAGAAAAATTGTGGAATTTATTAATTACAATAAAGGCAATTATACAGATGAAGCAGTTTTTATAGCTCAGAGTGGATATACCTCCAAAAATATTTCTAAAACAGATTATATTCAAACAATTCCTAAGATGTTATTGTTCTCTGAAACTTTTTATTAATAAATTAGCTGATACATTAAAAATGAATTAGATTTTCCAGCTAAACTTAGAATTAGAATGATGAATTTAAATTTTTCCTGGAAAAAATTAAATTAACTGCTGAGATGGTAAATTTGGAAAAATCAAATTTTTATGAAATAGATGGAGAGAAATTTATCGATTATCCACCTGTATTCTTTGAAAATATATCTGGCTTCGAGTTTTGTGCAAAAGATATAAATGATGATTTAATTTGGGCTCTGATAAATTCAAAGAATTAGTTGTGAGTAATAATTTGAAGATGGAATTTCTACCTCTAACATGAAATATTCTGTAAGTAAGTTATAGTAATCCGTAGCCCGCACAGAACCTTCAGTTCTGACATAGGATATGCGGTACGCACGTTTTACGGTTTCGCTCTATCAAAACTACATCAACGAAGACGGAGAAAATCGACAACAATCTCACTACTTCCACTGTGACCAAATCGAGCATCCCAGAGAGGTGACAGCAACTATACCTGCTGGGGTCATCTGAAAAAGGATGAGCGGTTTACAAGGATGCGAATCAGCCCTTCCGCCTACCAAAACCAGTATTGCGACCTTGAAACAGGGCTGCACTACAACTTCTTCAGGTATTATGAGCCTGATGCGGGTCGGTTTGTAAATCAGAATCCGATTAGGTTGGATGGTGGAGATAACCTATACTTATTTGCTTTCACAGCCAGATATGGGTCTATTCACTGGGACTTCCCAAAGCTCCATGGGGAAGGTAGCTTTGATTCTTGGTTTGATAGTGCAAATGTTGCAGATATTCGCAAAGTTATGGCAGAACCAAATACTAAGAATGCAATACCAAATGCTTTGAGAAATGGTGGAGATTCCATGAATGGTTCCCCGTTTTAATGGCTGATAAAGCAAAAACTTGGGTTCACTGCAAGTGAACTTAAAGAGGCTTACACTCCTACTTCCTATGTATGGTTTAAAGATATTCCCGACCCTAAAAATCCCGGTAAGTTTTTGGAAGGACCTCACTCCACAGGAAACACTTTCCCAAGGACAATCTATTCGAGCAAGTTCTATCGCTCATATTATGTTGACGGATAAATTGGAAGGAGTAAAAACTAAACGTGGTGCCATCATGAAGATTAAGAATTTTGCTGAAAAGTTTACTCGTGGTGGTAAAAAATCTGTTGGGGATGTTGAGGAATATAGATCAATACCTATTATGTTTAAATATAATTAACATTATTTATGAATAAAGAGGATGTATATATGATTGATTCAACAACTAAAAGATATGATTTCTGTGTGGATGGGGACATCTTTTTAAAACACCTGATGAGTTTAATGAATATACAGATGGAATGGAGACTCAGATTCTCATTGTCCAGCTTTTGCAGATTTTGGTGTTTCATTTATTGATTCTGATTATTTTGTGGCATTCCAGACAGATAATGGAGAAATTGTGCCAGTTGAAGTGTTAGCAGAAGAAGTTGGGACACTCCAATAAAGTTATAAAAGATATTGTGAAAGTAGCAAAGAGAAAGGAATAAATGAAGGTAATTCTTTATATTACTATTCTAATGCAACATTTTATGAGGAAAAATCCAGGTAAACTTTACAATGATTTGAAGTTTATAGGAACTTTTAAAAGACCCAAGATATCGCTAGTGATAGTGAAACATTAGTCAGGTTAACGGCAATCTAATTGTTGCTCATCGACTACAACTACGACCCGTTCAGACGACGCCTTTCCAAAGAACGCCATGACAAACTAGCCTGGATGAGTACCGAACCGAAACGCACCCACTACTTCCACTGCAACCAAATCGGTATTCCGAAAGAGATGACCGACATCCACGGCAATCTTCTGTGGTACGGTAGAATGCACTGCCTTTGGGTCGTCTGAAAAAGGATGAGCGCGTCTATCAGCATGCGCATCGGCCGTTCAGATTGCAAAAACCAGTAAGTACTTCGATGACCAAGTGTTGACGGTGCTAGTGGTGTATATGATTAATGAAAGAAATGAATTATGAATATAGAATTGCATATTGAAAAGAGTACAATCTCTTTTAGATCAAATGGATCTACAAAAGAAATGTAAATTTTCAGCTTGGTGCTGTAATGCACTGCTCCTTGAGATAAAAATAAAAGAAAATATGACTAAAATAACTAATTCAAACGAGAACTACCAACTCTGTGATGCTATCATTAAAGCTGGTTGGTATGATTTCTCCCAAATAAATATTGGAATCTCTCAAAAAGCTATAGAAGATATAAATTGGGATGATGATGATCCATTAAATGACATGATAGAAACACAAGGAACTATAGAATTATTAGCTTCGATTCGAAATATGTTACTAGGTATACAACAAAAATCATCTGATAGTTATTACTTTGCTGCATGTGCTGAAAACGTAATTAACTGGAAAGATGCTTTAGCGAATTTCTCATACTCCGAAGATGGCAAAATAGAGGACGAAAATTTAAAACGTGAATATGAAATTCAACTGTTATTTTTAGATGATTTAAGAAATAGTATAATTACCTTACAGGATATTAAGAAATATAGATAAATGGATGCAAGTCTGAGTAGACTATTTAGAAAGATAGGAGTTGAGTTGATGGAGTCTGAGGAATTAACTTCTAAAATTTTGCTGGAAAGTGTTTTAGAATGTACAAATTTTGTAGTAAATGAGGTGCCAAATTTATACAGTGCAGTAATGGAGAGATTAAAGCAAGACGATGAAGTATTCTTTGATGAATTTTGTTGAAGATGAGGATAATCAGGATGATTATTAGGATATGTCTATAATAAAACAAATGGAAAAATCTACGAATATGCGTTCCATGATGACAAATTAGTGAAAAATAGGAAGTTGTCTTTTATTGAAAAGAAAATTGGAGAGTTAACAACGAAAGATATTCTTGAATTACCTATAATAGATTTACTGTAATCTAGATATACCTATGATTGGTCTCGTACTTTTATGTAAGCAAGCAGTAGAAAGCCTTAGCCTGTATGAGATCTCCAGTCCTGACGTAGGATATGTGCGGTACGTACGCACGCGGTTTAGCCTATCAAAACCACATCAACGAAGACGGAGAAAGCCGGCAACAAACCCACTCTTCCATGCGACCAAATCGACATCCCATGAGATGACCGATAAGGACGAGTAAACTGGGTTAGTTCAGGGATTATTACGGTTGGGGTAAACTGAAGAACAGAAATAAACGTAATCGGAACGGAGCACCAACCCTTCCGTCTGCAAAACCAGTACGCTGACCGTGAGACGGGGTTGCATTACAACTTCTTCGGGTATTACTGAACCTGATGCGGGGCGGTTTGTGAATCAGGACCCGATTGGGCTTTCAGGCGGAGACAATCTGTATCTCCAGTAGGAACACCATACCCTGTGAGAGCCTTACCTCCTGGTTCTAATCAAAAGCCTTATACCATATATAGGGTACTGAAACCAATTGATAATATAGCTGCAAGTAAAATTATGCCGTTATTCGGATAGATTGGATTAGGGACACAGTAAGAATTATTAAATCATATATAGAATCTGAGCATATGGAAAAGGTGAAAAATAGGAAAATGTTAAAAATTAATGAATTGAATTCATATCTTAAAAAGTAAAGGAGTACCAGAAGATAGTTACTCAATCAATGAAGTAAATGATGAATCATTATGTATTGTTGAAGAAAATAAAAAATGGCATATATTCTATTCTGAAAGAGGATTGAGAACCGAAGAATACTGTTACCAAGATGAACATTTGGCAATTCTATATTTTATAAATCGGTTATCAAAAATGTTAAAATTTTCTTTCGAATGAAAAAAAGCAAACTGTAGCATGTGTAAAACTTTTAATTATGGTATCGGGTATGTGCGTAACATACACGCGGTTTCCACTTTTCAGACGACCTTACTATCTTCTTTGAGGTCGTCTGAAACATTGCTCTTTAACAATCTCATTACCATTAGCAATGTCATTCTATCTAGAGGTCGTTTTTCCTGATGGCTGAGAAGCTAATTGACATAGACAAATACAGGAAAGGATATATATTATGTTGAAAAATATTGAAATAATTCTTTGGATGGAATTGTATTGGGTCAAAAAAGGCTGACTTTAATGATGTTATTTTAAACAATCCCAATTATTCATTAGAGTTTGATAGAAAACACAAGATACAATCTGATTCAGAATTGATTACTGTATCTTCCTTGAGGAATTGTGATGAATTTTGCTTAAATGGAAAAAGTTATTAACTTTTTCAAATCTTGAAAAATTTTTAGAAGGGAGGATCCTCTAATAGAAGTTTCGGATGAAGAAAATTATTTTTATATTTTTCCAAAGTATAATTTAGTTTTTATATGTTGACTATATGGATAATTTGTTTCTGCAGATATTAATTTACGATGAAAGTATAAGAGATTTATATGATAATAAAGGTAAAAAGTACTCAGACTTTTCAAAAAGTAAACTTAAAAACCCAACTTTCAAAATCATGATAAATTAATATTTATTCCTTATAAGAGCATAGGCGATTTTGAATTAAATTGTTCTCTATCAGATGTTATAAGAAAATATGACATATCAAACAATGTTATCCCGAAGGTAAAAAATATTATAGAGATAAACAATTTTGTACTAAGGTTTGATAATGAAAAGTTAACTGAGGTTACAATTTTCAATGATAAGAAAGTAGAGTTTGCAATATACTATAATGAAATGGATATATCATCAAAAAGGGTTTGCTGAGTTATTAAGTCAATATGAAGTTATTGAGAGAACGAAATCTAAATATCTTTTCAAAGAATTAGGTCTAGTTGTAGAAAAAGATCTGTCCGAATTTCGTTTTTGAACAATCATTATTAAAATTTTGGGTAAATTTGCATAGACCTATTACTAGCTGGTAATCACAAGTAAGCCATAGCAAACCGTAGCCACAAGAAACCTCCAATCCCAACGTAGGGAGTGTGCAGTACGCACGCAGTTTCTGCCTTTCAGACGACCTCTGTCAAACCGCCTAACCCGAAGGCGACGCACAGCCTCACTTCCGTCACCTTCAGATGAATTATTTGAAATTATCCGATTGAAATAGAAAGGAATCTTATGGAAGTAAATGATATAGTTTTATTTGATTTTGATGCATTTATTTCAGGAAGTAAAGATGTTGATTACCAAGAAGAATATAAAAATGTCTTTGTCTTTGATGAAATTTTTCAATAGAAAAATGATTTGTTGGTAAATATAAATCCTTTTTAATCAAGATGGATCTGTAAAAAAGATTTGATTATTAAGAAATCAAATTTAACGGATGAAGGTTTTCCAATTATTTGTTAAACCAGTAAATAACTGGTGGAATGCTTTGGATAGGGAACTACTCCCGAGAAAGTTACTATTTTAGAGAATGGGTTGAAACAAATTCGTGCTACGAAAAAAAGTAATTTTATATTTTCAGACGGCCTCAATATCTCTTTTTGAGGGCCGTATGAAAGACGATGTTCGAGGAGGACTATACTATGGAAATTAAAAATAGAGATGACTTTCTAGTTTTTAAAAGAATTCATTACTGAAATTCATACAGAAGATTTTTGAAAATAATACACTAGATAGCTTTTTAGAAGCCATGAAAAATTGGATTGAAGATATGGATGGATACTATAAAAATATAGGTATGAGAGAATATAACGACAAAACTTTAAATTGGAGTATGTTAGCAGACATTTTGAATGCCTCACGAATATATGAATAGCGAGTTCAGTCTACTATAGTTTAGATTGAATTCCAATAAAGAGGACCATTAATCCAAACATCTCAAGTACAAGCCATATTCAATAAAGTTGGTCAATTAGTTTCAATTCGGGGGAAATTTAAATGAATAAAAAGTATAAAGTCAGTCCTGAATATATCAGACTTTTTCTTGGACTATTACACGAAGGTATAGATAGCAAACTTGAAGACTTATCAGGTCTGAATTTGGTTAATCGAGATAGCGTAAAGAGATTAGTCAAAGAATATCTGTACCCCGAGTATCAAAATTTTACAATATCAACCCAATTCAGAATTAAAGAAAGTTTGAGATTTGGATTAAATTTCTGGACAGAAGAACGACTACATGATCAATTTCCTAGTACCGACGCAGCCTTTGAAAATACCTCAACAAATGACCGCAAAAGAACTTTATAAGCAAATTTGGGATGATATGTTTAATAATGAAGATATCACTATTTCTGATATAACAAAATATCAGGAATCGAACCAAAATTAGCAATCCGTAGCCCGTACGAAACCTCCAATCCTGACGTGGAGCGTGTGCGATACGTACGTATGCGACTTCTCTATCGAAACCCCATCGACCGTGAAACGGGGCTGCACTACAACTTCTTCAGGTATTATGAGACCGATGCGGGGCGGTTTATGAATCAGGACCCGATTAGATTACAGGGGAACTAATTTATATCAATTTGGATTTAATACTACCTTATGGATAGATATTTATGGTTTATCTGGTACTCTAACAATTCACTCAAGTGGTGAGATCTTCAGGGTTCTTCATCATTAAATTCATCAGAAGGTTCATTATGAAAATTAAAAGCAATTATCCCATTTTCTTATGAGTATAATATCATCTGGTTGTTCGTTAACTAATAATGAAATTGATATTAATGACATTTGGAATTTTAAAAATTACTATTACTGGAGCTCAAGAAAAATAGAGAAGCTCATTTGATAGGTTTACTTGGCAATAGTGCAATGGGAATATCAAGTATAGAAACTACTATTTACAATGACAATGAATTAAATGTTGTTTTTATTTCAGAAACTAGCAGAATCAAAATATTCTGGGAAATTAGACAAAAAGAATTATTGTTAGCAAAAATATTAGTAAAGTTACTTTTTGGCTCTGCAAGGAGATCATATGGCATAACTAACTAGCCTAGACGGAATCAAACTCAATACTACCTGTAAAATATAAAAGGGTTATTTGAAATACATTTTTAGATAACCCCATCCCCAACAGAGTACTCCATGGCCGACTCCACCCGCTCCGTCTTCCGTTCCCACCCATCCCTTCCCACTGAACAGTCTGCCGCAATACGTCATCGACAGCAACGGACGGGTATTCTCTGAACTTCGGCAATGTGGCTGATGAGCAGTCGCCCTTGTTGGAATTGTTGTTCTAGTTAGTGTTTGTATATATTCAACGGCGGGAGTATGTGGTGCTTTTGTGGTAGGAGGAAGTCTTGTAGGAACAATGTGAAGTTTAATATTGATATAGGAGCATGATAATTATGAGCAATAGTGATTTTTATATACAAAATATGATTGAAACTTCTTTAGAACAAGAAGATTTCAGTCAAATAATTATACTACTAGATTCGCTACCATCTAAAAAAATATACGTGAGAGCATTGTATTTATTATCAAAAAATATTCCCAAATAAAATAGAAATTACTGAGAATGAATTTAAATTTATTAAATGTATATTATCCAATAATAAATTTATAGTAGTTCAAAGCATCTCTGATTTTCTGAGAGCAATATCTATACTAAACTTTAATGACCTACAAAAAACAGGATATTTCTGATTTGATTTTTCAAAAATCTAAATATTTTAAAGCAAAAATTGTGATTTTGAGTTAAATATACTAATAACAAAATTAATAGAACCCAATAAATTTTTATGCAAGTTGAGAAAATTAAAAATGATTTAGATGATTATTCAAGAAAAATATTTATTAGATTTTATTTTTTTACGAGAAAGAATATCTTGAAAATGGCTTTAATGAAGATGAAATAAATGATTTCATAAAAATTTTTGAGCTACCCTAGATAAAATAGCAATCCGTAACCCGCACAAAACCTCCAGTTCTTACGAACCTTTGGCACAGGTCATAACTGGACCAACAAAGACGGAGAAAGCCGACCAACAAACCCACTACTTCCACTGCGACCAAATCGGTATCTCAAGATTTAACCCGAATAAAGACGGCATACTCTTTGTGAGTTCGGCGAATACACCGCATGGAAAAATCATTATAAATGTAAAGTATCTAAGATAATGGAGGTAAATATGCCCTTCCTAAAATTACCTATAGAGATTATCCTAAAGAAGGATTGTTCAAAAACCTTTATCGAGAAAAACATCTATAAAATAGATGATTTAAAGATGAATTTAAGTATTACGAACATACTAATAGAGAAAAATTATTGATGAACATAATTTAGTACCATCTCATCTTTTCACCAGAAGGAATAAATTATTTAATGCCTAAAAATTATTGATAGCATCAAAGCAATGGCATTGGAAATGATGATATTCCGGTAAATATAGAAGAATTTGATTATAAATATACCTACCGCGAAAAACATCACTCATGCTTTTAAATCTCTTAAAAAGATGAGCTTATAATTCTAAAAAGTATTTAGAAAAATATTATTTGGGGGCTCATCAAATTTGATACAGCAAATAGGTGAACATTATTTACTCAAGTATTGAATATCTCGAAAAGTTAATAAATAATCCCTGAAATCGTTTATATTATTTTGTTAATCGATACATGATTAAGGTTTCGTAATCGGCAATGGATAAAGTCATTACTTGAGTTAAATACAAATTCTAATCAGATATGGAATCTATAGTTTCACAAGAAGAGTGATGGAAAATCATCTGCTCAAAGTTTATGCAACTAAACTTGCTTCAAATTTAAGATTCAGCAAATAAATTTTGTTAGAAAACAACTTATAAGTTTAATACAAGAAAGAAATTCAAAAAAATGACCTGGGAAAAAGTTATTTTGAACGAGATTATGAGATTAATTCTTTAATTTGAATAGAGAAGATTCCTAAATATTTTGATATAAATAAGATTAGGTTTTCAGAATGATGTTTTATGGATGTTTTTGATCCATTAAAAACTAATTTATTATCTATTTTCACTAAAAATCATGATATTATGCTTGATAATATCTATCCCAATTGTTCAATAAAAGTTTTTACCATCCAAAATCTGAGGAAAGTAAAATTACCATTTACAAATATGGAATTTCTAAATAGGATTTATTTTGAACCGAGTAGAAAGTAAATATGATGATTTATCAGGTTTAGTAACAGTAGGAGGAGAAACTGCAACCATTCAAGAAGAAGTATTTATTTTATAAAATCTAGAAGAAGATGGTGATATTTTGTACTTTTATATATTGACGGAAGATTATTACCCAGATAATCTTCTTAATGGTAATTACCCGTTTGATTATGGAAAATATATATATTATAAAGAGATAAGAAAGGTAATATTGATGTAATAGCTGATTTCAAAATATTCCTTAATTGATCAATAATATAATTTTATCAAAATAAGCAGTAGTCATTATATAACTTTAATCCCGACGTAGGGTGTGCGCAGTACCTGCATTACCTACACAAGCAACAACTGATTTTAATTATATTAAGGAAAGAATGATGAACAAATCCGTCTCTTTACTATATTAGTATTTTTGTTTTATCAGCTTTTTGCAAAAGTATTTTTAGACAAAAAGGAGAGTAAGTATGTTAGTCAGTTCAAAAATATGCTTGGATTCGCTGAAATATACAAAACGTATATGGAACAATTGCTCAATAAATCAAAACCATACCATTATTGAAGAGAAAGATGTCTGACTATTAATGGAGCTCCCTCCAAAAGCACTAGGTGGTAATTTCCATATAGTTATTTAAAAGATGGGAGAGTAGAAGAAATAATCATTCAAAAGAAAAGCCGTAGACCACATGAAAACTTCCTAACCTGGTCAGAGCATTGTGGTACGCACGAAGGCGGTTTCGCCCGTCTAAACCACAGATCAGCGAAGACTACGAAACCGCCAACAAACCCACTACTTCCACTGCGACCAAATCGGTATCCCAAGAGAAATGACCGATAAAGACGGCAATTTGTTGTGTCTGGCAACTACACCGTTGGCTGGGTTTACCTGAAGAGGAAACCAAGGTTGCGGATAGTGAATCACCAACCATTCTGCCTAAAATCAGTATGCCGACCGTGGAAATGGGCTACTCACAACTTTTCAGGTATTATGAATTCTGATGCGGGCGGTTTGTTAAAATCTGATTGGGCTAAGGAGGGCTTGTTTATCAGTTTGCGCCGAATGCTCACACTGGGTTGATCCTTTGCTGGAAGCAATGCTCAACAAGACGAAAACACCAAATCCATATCAAGGGTGTAAAAACATTCAAATATTTAAAATCACTAGAGTTCCAAGAAAATATAGGAAACAACTTAGAATCTTTTGTAGAGAATGACAAAGTACGTTCGGTAGGTCCAGTAAATATGGATTAAGATATCGACGGATTAAAATGCTCGCCAAAGGCCGTTATTTATTTGAAACACCCTCACCAGAAGTAGCCCTGCAGTCAAACCAAATAACCTCATGACTAGCTATTGCTCTCAATTTAAAGTGAAACCAGAAACAACTATTATTGAGCAGGCAGCTGCACTCTCAAGGTTTGGGTTTGCCTGGCGGACAAACACAAAAATATATATTAATGACTTGTGGAGCTAATACGACAACGAATCAGACAGCGAATTTATAAAGATCAATATGGTTTTAGCTCGAAATTGATAAACATGATTAATAATTGTGAGTGAATATAGTTATACAAAATAAACAGCAGTTGATTTCTCTATAAAAATGAGCTATAAGGACATGATTAATTATCTAAATTCAGAAAGTAGTATTTTTCAACAGAGAGAGAAAAGAAATTTTTCATTGTCTCGGATAGTAATTGTTGATTCTTGGCCATTTCACAATGAGGTTGGTAAACTCCTTGCCTGTAGAAATAGAAGAAGATTTCAATTTACTTTTGACAAGATATAAAAATGTCTCAAGTTAGGAAATTTTTCTTGAAACTCCTTTTAGACTTTCAAGAGATATTACACTGGACATAATGGGAAGTCAGTTACCTCGGATTTGATGGAAGTAAATCAAAGGTTCTCCCCTAGTTGGAAGTCTGTCTATCGCTAACGGTCAGTTAATACTCAAAGAGTCAGGGATTTTGGTGGAGTCTTTTGTTGTATTCCAATAGAAAATATATTCCAGTTTATTAGA
>BNJT01001656.1_pt1 | contig 22764 bp, 30 predicted proteins | sample 8540491 | NCBI WGS metagenome assembly BNJT01 (sample SAMD00202455, study PRJDB9452) | human saliva metagenome | host: Homo sapiens | reverse complement strand
AATTTCCTGAATAATTGGCAGAAAAAGGCTCTCAAACGAGAGCCTTTTTAGTTATAATTTTACGATTCTTTTTGAATTATACATATCTTCAATTTGCTTACGATAACGTTCTAAAAATCACTTTTCTACGTAATTTTTAATGTTGGTGTAATTTCACCCAATTTGATGCTGAATGCTTGAGAAAGGAGCGTGAATTTTTTTACTTGCTCGAAATGAGCCAATTCTTTTTGTACTGCATTAATACGCTGCTCAAACATTTTCAAATTTCAGAATTTTTTTAATAATTCTAAACGGTCGTGATATTTAATATTGATCTGTTTAGCGTACTCTTCCAAACTATCAAAAGCAAGGCACAATAAGTGCAGATACATATTTTTCGCATCGGCGATGATCGCAATTTGTTCGATAAATTTGTCTTTACCGATTTTGCTTTCGATATATTGCGGCGCGATATATTTTGCCGTTTGAGGGTTTTCATTAATTCTTTAATACGATCAGTAATAAATAAATTGCCTTGTTCGTCAAATTCTCACGCATCGCCAGTTTTTCAAGAAACCATCTTCTGTGAAGGCTTGAGCCGTTTCTTCTGGCTTCTTGTAATAGCCTTTCATCACCATTCCACCACGCACGAGGATTTCATTATTTTCCCAATTTTCACTTCCGCTTTTGGCATCAGTGTGCCAGATTGAATTCGGGTTAAATTGGAAATCATGCCAGCAAGAAACGGTCGCAGTTGTTTCTGTCATGCCATAACCTAATTTGATGTTGATACCAATAGCATGGAAAAAAATAGCCCTATAGCGGGTTTCTAATTTGGCTCCTCCAGCAAGGCATCATTTTTATACGACCACCTAATAATTGGCGAAGTTTTTGAGAGCACTAATTTATCTGCCAAAAGCAAATTGTTTTTTCAATAAGAACGGAATAGCTTTTAGTTATTCGCTCGTAAATCAAAAATGTTTTTGTCCTACGGAAATGCCCAATGAAACATTATTTGGCGAAGTTTTGGGGCTTTTGAACTTTATCCAACACGGCAGCATAAATTTTTCGTATAAAAACGTGGGACGGCACACATTAAGGTTGGGCGAATTTCTGTTAAAGCTGACCGCACTTGATTGGTGTCTTCTAAATAGCAAAAGTATTGCACCCTCATGAAGAATATAAGCCCCCATGCCCGTTCAAAAATATGAGAGAACGGTAAGAAAAGAAAAGTGAAATATCCTGATCTGTCACATTAAGTGAAAGATCATGAGCTTCTAATTGGTGAGCGAGATTAGCGTAATCTAACATAACACCTTTAGGCTCTCCAGTAGTACCTGAGGTATAGAAATAATCGTAAATAAATCCGAAAAATTGTTTTTGGTTTAATCGTTGGGTTAGTTCATTTTGTTGGGCGTTTGAACCTGTCTCAATAAAAACTTTCCCAAGTGCAGAAAGAGGATCTTGTTGTAATTGAATGGTAGATTTCATTGCCACGATTTTTGTAATTGTGGACAATGATGAGCAATTTCAATGCTTGATCGTATTGCTCTTGATCGCCCACAGAATAGAATTTTTACATCGGCGTGATTTAGGATAGAATTCTGCTTGCTGGGCTGTATTGGTTGCGTAAATAGGTACTGTGATTGCTCGAATTTGTAAGGTCGCAATGTCAGCGATTGTCCAACGTTCCATATTATGGGCGAAAAATAGCGATTTTATCTTACACGCCAATACTGTGAGCAAGCAATGCACGAGAAAGTTGATTGAGTTGCTCTTGGAAAATTTTTCCAAGAGATGTCTCTCCACAAGCCGTGTTCTTTTATAGCGAAGTGCGGTCATGTTGCACGAGTTTTTGGCTTGTTGTTGAATACGATGAACAAAATGGAGATCGAGATTCATATTAACCCTATTTTTGATTTTCATTGAGCGAACAGTTGTGCGCTAATATAATCTTAAATAGGAATAAAAAGCTAGAAGAATGTGATTGTTTTAAATTATTTTTAGTGATCCATTGTTCATTTTTGAGATCGTAAACTAAATTTTAGGTAATAAAAAACCGCTCCGAAGAGCGGTTAATTTTTCAAAGTTTTAATTAGCCTTTGTAGTTGTAAATGTGAGCTACTAAGTCTAATACTTTGTTTGAGTAACCAGTTTCGTTATCGTACCAAGATACTAATTTAACGAAAGAATCAGTTAATGCGATACCCGCGTCTGCATCAAATACAGAAGTTAAAGTACAGCCGTTGAAGTCAGTAGAAACAACAGCATCTTCAGTGTAACCTAATACGCCTTTTTAACTCGCCATTGAAAGTTTTACCTTCAGCATGCGTCTTTGATTGCTTGTTTGATTGCATCGTAAGAAGCTGGTTTTTCAAGGTTAACAGTTAAGTCAACAACAGATACGTTTGGAGTTGGAACACGGAAAAGCCATACCAGTTAATTTACCGTTTAATGCAGGTAGACTTTACCCTACTGCTTTCGCTGCACCTGTTGAAGATGGAATGATGTTTTGTGATGCACCGCGGCCACCGCGCCAGTCTTTAGCTGATGGGCCATCCACAGTTTTTTTGAGTTGCAGTTGTTGCGTGAACAGTGGTCATTAAACCATCTTTGATACCGAAAGTTTCATGAACAACACGTGCTAAAGGGCTAAACAGTTTGTTGTACAAGATGCGTTAGAAACGATATCTTGACCTGCGTATGCGTTGAAGTTTACACCACGAACGAACATGGGGGTTGCATCTTTAGATGGGCCAGTTAATACAACTTTTTCGCGCCCGCAGTGATGTGTTTACGAGCAGTTTCATCAGTTAAGAATAAACCAGTCGCTTCAACAGCGATATCAACACCGATTGCACCCCAGTTTAAGTTTGCTGGATCACGTTCTGCAGTTACACGGATAGTTTTACCATTAACCACTAAGTTACCATCTTTCACTTCAACAGTGCCGTCAGAAACGACCGTGAGGTTGAATCATATTTTCAACATATAAGCCATGTATTCAACGTCGATTAAGTCGTTAGATACCTACAACTTCGATGTCATCACGGTGTTGTGCTGCACGGAATACGATACGGCCGATACGGCCGAAACCATTGATACCAATTTTAATTGCCATAAGATTTTCACCTTTTATTTAAGTTAAACAAATCTGTTTGCTTTGAGTAATACTGCTCACTCAGTAAGACAGCGCACAGAGTATAGCACGAGCATTTTTATAAAACTATAAACCCTACTACTTTTTGTGATCTATATCAAATCATCATTAGAATGAAAAAGTACCGTAAAAAAATCACCGCACTTTTGATGATTTTTATAGAAATCTGCATAATAGACTGAAATTGTTAGAGAAGGTTAAATATTCTATGTCTCAAGGTAATCTTTTATATTTTGTCTGCACCAAGTGGCGCAGGGAAAAATCTTCATTAATTTCTGCGTTATTGGCATCAGATAGTTCAACTCAAAAAATGGTTTCTGTGTCACATACGACTCGTGCCCCACGTCCCAGGTGAAGTTGAAGGGTACACTATTATTTTGTATCAAAAGAAGAGTTTGAATCACTCATTGAGCAAGATTTATTTCTAGAATATGCCAAAAGTTTTTGGTGGCAATTATTATGGAACCTCTTTACCTGCGATTGAAGAAAAATTTAGCAAAAAGGCATTGATGTATTTTTAGATATTGATTGGCAGGGTGCTCAACAAATCCGTAAAAAAAGTGCCTTCGGTAAAAAGCATTTTTTTATTTTTACCGCCTTCATTGCCTGAATTAGAACGTCGTTTAATTGGTCGTGGGCAAGATAGTGAAGAGGTTATCGCTGAACGAATGTCAAAAAGCGATAAGTGAAATTTCGCATTATGACGAATATGATTATGTTATTGTGAATGATGATTTTGAGAAAAGCATTAAAAGATTTACAAAGTATTTTTGCAATCGGAACGCTTAACAAAAGATTATCAACAAAAACAAAATGCAATGTTAATTCAACAGCTACTAGCAAAATAGGGCGAAATTGAGTATTATAACGCCCTTTCAATAGAGTAATTTTTGACAAATCGGAGTAAATTATGGCTCGTGTTACTGTGCAAGATGCGGTAGAAAAAAATTGGTAACCGTTTTGATTTAATTTTAACGGCTGCGCGTCGTGCAAGACAATTACAACTTAACCAAAGTGCGCCGTTAGTGCCAGAAGATAATGACAAACCAACAGTAATCGCATTGCGTGAAATCGAAAAAGGTTTGATTAATCAAGATATTATGGATGCACAAGAATTCCAAGAAATGGCTAAAGTGCAAGAAACGGAAGAAGCAGCTGTTGCATTAATTACAGAGTAATCTTTTTAAAAGTGCGGTAAAAAAATCACGATATTTTAACCGCACTTTCTCTTCAATAATAAGTAGGTCTCCTTTGGAACTGTTTGCGGATTTGAATCGAGATTATTCAAGGGTGTTGCCCGCAGATAAAATTGAACTCATCAAGCGTGCGTTTGTGATTGCAAGAGATGCGCATGAAGGACAATTTCGCTCCAGTGGCAGAACCTTACATTACCCATCCTGTTGCAGTAGCCTCCATTATTGCTCAACTACATTTTGAGATCACGAAGCGGTAATGGCTGCGCTTTTGCACGATGTTATCGAAGATACACCTTATACCGGAAGAACAACTGAAAGAAGAGTTCGGTGCTAGTGTGGCTGAAATTGTGGACGGTGTATCAAAACTCGATAAGTTGAAATTTCGTACTCGCCAAGAAGCACAAGTCGAGAATTTTCGCAAAATGATTTTTGGCGATGACGCGTGATATTCGCGTTGTGTTAATCAAAGCTTGCTGACCGCACGCATAATATGCGCACGCTCGGTTCGTTACGACCAGATAAACGTCGCCGTATTGCGAAAGAAACGCTTGAAATCTATTGTCCGCTTGCTCATCGTTTAGGGTATTGAGCATATCAAAGAAATGAATTAGAAGACTTATCTTTTTCAAGCAATGCATCCACATCGTTATGAGGTGTTGAAAAACTCATTGATGTGGCGCGTAGTAATCGACAAGATTTAATCAGACGTATTTCACAAGAGATTAAAGTGCGGTTGAAAAACGCAGGCATTTTTGCCCGAGTGTGGGGACGTGAAAAAACACCTTTACAAGATCTATCAAAAAAATGCGCATAAAAGGATCAAGAATTCCACTCTATTATGGATATTTATGCGTTCCGTGTGATTGTAAAAAATGTGGATGATTGTTATCGCGTTTTGGGGCAAATGCATAACCTTTATAAGCCTACGCCCTGGCCGAGTAAAGGATTATATTGCTGTACCTAAAGCAAATGGCTATCAATCTTTGCAAACTTCAATGATTGGGCCGAAAAGGTGTTCCCGTAGAAGTTCATATCCATACTGAGGATATGGAACAAGTCGCCGAAAATGGGCATTACGGCGCATTGGGTTTATAAAAGAAAATGGTAAAAACGATAGTACAACCGCGCAAATCCGCGCACAACGCTGGTTACAAAGTTTGGTCGAAATTCAACAAAGTGTAGGGTAATTCGTTTGAGTTTATTGAGAATGTAAAAATCAGAGTTTTTCCCGAAAAGAAATTTATGTTTTTACGCCAAAAGGTCAGTTGTTGAATTGCCAATGGGCGCAACGGCAGTAGATTTTGCTTATGCCGTGCATTCAGATGTGGGGAATACTTGTGTTGGTGTGACCGTTGAGCATAAACCTTATCCCGCTTTTCGCAAGCTCTTGAGTCTGGTCAAACGGTCAAATATTATCACAGATCCAAAATGCGCATCCTGAAGCCGTATGGTTAAATTTCGTGGTAACTGCTCGTGCGAAAACACGGATTCGCCATTATCTCAAACAGCGTTGCGAAGAGGATGCGGTGAAATTAGGGTGAAGTTGAGACTTAATGCAGCATTACAGCCCTCATAATTTAGGTGATTTTTCTATTCAACAAATTAGAACAGTATTAGATGCTTTAGCGCTTTCTTCTTTAGATGAATTATTGACGAGAAATCGGTTTAGGCAATCAGTCTGCAGCTGTCATTGCGCATCAATTTGTGGGCGTGCCGTTAGAATCTTCTAATACTCAGAATTTTTGAATCTGAAAAAATACTCACTATTGCACCAATGCAAGTGGGTAAAACACAATTTGCTCAATGTTGTCATCCAATCCCTGGTGATCCTATTGTGGGATGTTGTACACAAGAAAAACACAGTTGTGGTACACCATCAACATTGTGCAAGTTTGAAAAATGCTTGTCGCCAATCATGGCTAAAATGGGATAACGTTCAAAGTGCGGTGAATTTTGAGGCAGAATTACAAATAGAAATATTGAATGAGCAGAATGCCTTGCTTAGTTTAATGACCGCAATTTCTGCGAGCGAAAGTAGTCTTCAAAAATATTTGGACGGAAGAATTAGAGAACAATTTATTGCTTGTGATTTTGCAGGTTTGTGTAAAAGATATCAAACACCTTGCCAATATCGTTCATCGCATTAAAGGTATTACTGGCGTCGTTAATGTCAAACGCAATATTAATGAGCTATGAGTCTTGAACTTCTCGATGCCGTACCTTTGACCAGCCTCTCTGGTGTTGGTGCGGCCATTTCTAATAAACTGGCTAAAATCGGCATTCATAACCTGCAAGATTTACTCTTTCATTTACCTATTCGCTATGAAGATCGTACGCGAATTACGTCAATCGCTAATCTTCGCCCCGAACAATATTTTACCATTGAAGGGGCGTTGTACAAACCTGTGAAGTGACTTTTTGGCCGTCGCCCGATTTTATCAGTTAGTTTGTCAGACGGCACATCGAAAATTATGTTACGTTTTTCAATTTTAATGCGGGAATGCGTAATAGTTTTCAAGTAGGTGTGCGAGTAAAGGCCTTTGGAGAAGTGAAAACGTGGGCGTCACATGCCAGAAATTCATCATCAGAATATCAAATTGTGCGAGATAATGCGCCTATTGTATTGGAAGAAACGCTAACGCCGATTTATTCCACGACGGAAGGGCTAAAACAAAATTCATTACGAAAATTAACGGATCAGGCTTTGGCATTACTCGACAAAGTTCAGATTGCAGAAATTTTGCCTAATGAATTTAATCCACATCAATATAGCTTTAAAAAGAGGCATTGCGATTATTGCATCGTCCGCCGCCAGACATTTCATTAGAAATGTTAGAGCAAAGGTAAGCATCCTGCACAACAACGATTAATCTTTGAAGAGCTTCTGGCGCATAATTTAGCTATGCAAAAAGTGCGGTTAGGAACGCAGAAATTTTTCTGCCTTACCGCTACATTATCAAACAGATTTGAAAACAGCGATTTTTTTAGCCACCTTGCCATTTCAACCAACTAATGCGCAAAAGCGAGTCGTGTCGGATATTGAACAAGATCTTATCAAAGATTATCCGATGATGCGCTTGGTGCAAGGGGATGTCGGCTCGGGAAAAAAACATTGGTTGCCGCATTGGCTGCTTTAACTGCAATTGATAATGGCAAACAAGTCGCCTTAATGGCGCCAACAGAAATACTAGCAGAACAGCATGCGAATAATTTTCCGACGTTGGTTTGAGCCTTTCGGTATTGAAGTTGGTTGGTTAGCTGGTAAAGTAAAAAGGAAAAATCAAGACAAAGCAGAGCTTGAAAAAATTAAAACTGGTGCCGTGCAAATGGTGGTGGGGACGCATGCTTTTATTCCAAGAAGAAGTCGAGTTTTTCCGACTTAGCATTGGTGATTATTGATGAACAACACCGTTTTGGGGTGCATCAACGATTAATGTTGCGTGAGAAAGGCGAAAAAGCAGGGATTTTATCCCCATCAGTTAATTATGACGGCCACGCCCGATACCAAGAACGTTGGCAATGACCGTCTATGCAGATTTGGATACATCAATTATTGATGAATTGCCTCCAGGACGTACGCCGATAACAACCGTGGTTGTTTCTGAAGAACGTCGAGCTGAAATTGTGATGCGTGTAAAAAACGCTTGTGTTAATGAAAAACGCCAAGCCTATTGGGTGTGTACGTTAATTGATGAATCAGAGGTTTTAGAAGCTCAAGCTGCAGAAGCGATTTGGGAAGATTTAACGAAAGCATTACCTATGTTAAATATTGGGTTAGTGCACGGGTCGGATGAAACCACAAGAAAAAAACAAGATGTCATGATGCGTTTTAAAAAAATGCAGAATTGGATTTATTGGTGGCAACGACAGTAATCGAAGTAGGGTGTTGATGTTCCGAATGCGAGTTTGATGATTATCGAAAATGCAGAGCGTTTAGGTTTATCTCAACTTCATCAGTTACGAGGGCGCGTCGGTCGAGGGCAGTACAGCTTCTTTTTGTGTACTAATGTATAAACCTCCGCTCGGGTAAAGTTTCGCAAAAAAACGTTTTGCAAGTGCTGCGAGATAGCCAAGATGGGTTTTGTTATTTCGGAAAAAAGATTTAGAAATTCGTGGGCCCAGGCGAAGTGCTTGGGAACTAAACAAACGGGCATTGCTGAATTGAGGTAGCAAATTTAATGCGAGATAGAAAAAAATGATACCAACAGTGCAATTTTATGCGAAATCACTTATCCAAAAAAATACCCGGATCTAGCAGAAAGTTTGATTCGTCGTTGGTTAAATAATAAAGAGATTTACTCGAACGCTTAAAAAGTGCGGTCAATTTTTCAAAGAGTTTTTAAATGGATAAAAAAAGAAAAAAACGCCCAACTGTACTTTTTTTGACTCTGGAGTGGGTGGGATTTAGCGTATATCGCGAAGCCAAAAAGTTATTACCAAATTGGCATTATCTCTATTGTTTTTGATAATGCAGGTTTCCCTATTCAGAACGAGAAGAAGAAAGTATTATTCACCGCACTTTTAGCGGTTTGCCAACTTATTAATCAACGTTATCCATTAGATGCAATCGTGATAGCTTGTAATACAGCGAGTACAGTTGTGCTTCCGCCTTTGCGAGCTGCGTTTTGATATTCCTATTATTGGGACTGTACCAGCTATTAAACCTGCATCAGAAATGACAAAAGACAAAACATATTGGTTTATTAGCTACAAAAGGGTACGGTAAAACGTCATTATGTCGATGATTTGATTGATAAATTTGCGCAGGATTGTGTTGTGGAGAGATTGGGAACAACAAAATTAGTAGAAATTGCGGAACAAAAATTCGTGGTCATTCCGTTGATATAATTGCTTTAAAAGATGAGTTATCTCCGTGGGCAGACATGGCAGATTTGGATACATTAGTTTTAGGTTGTACTCACTTTTCCACTCATCAAAGATGAAATTCAGTTGTGCTTGCCACAAATTAAATATTTTATGGATCCTGGAGCAGCGATTGCTAAGCGGATAAAATATTTACTAGATGGTAAAAGTGTACGTGCTCAAGGTGAAAAAAACATAATCAAATGTTTTTGTACTGCACATTTTTCCCTAGAAGAATCTCAATTTAAAAAAAGCTTTTACACCTATGGGGATTTGAATCTTTAGATGTAATAAAAATAGACTAAAATTGATGTCAAATAGACCTTTTTGTATTAACTTTATCTAAAAAGATCATTTTTAAATATTTTTACAAAAAGTACTTGCAAAGGGTTTTGAAAATCCTATAATGCACCACACACAACGACGCACTGTTGTGAAAGTATTTTAAGTTTACAAGTGCGTCGTTGTTTTTGCTCTTTAACAATATATCAGACAATCTGTGTGGGCACTTGTTGATTGACTTGTTTTAAAAAAATATTTTTTTAATTTTGAAGTCTTAATAGGTGCTAACTGAGAAATTCATAATTACTTTTTTTAAGTAGTGTTTATATTTATGCTAAGCAGATATTGAGCGATTGAACTTGAATTGAAGAGTTTGATCATGGCTCAGATTGAACGCTGGCGGCAGGCTTAACACATGCAAGTCGAACGGTAGCAGGAGAAAAGCTTGCTTTCTTGCTGACGAGTGGCGGACGGGTGAGTAATGCTTGGGGAATCTGGCTTATGGAGGGGATAACTACGGGAAACTGTAGCTAATACCGCGTAATATCGAGAAGATGAAAGTGCGGGACCGCAAGGCCGCATGCCATGAGATGAGCCCAAGTGGGATTAGGTAGTTGGTGGGGTAAAGGCCTACCAAGCCTGACGATCTCTAGCTGGTCTGAGAGGATGGCCAGCCACACTGGAACTGAGACACGGTCCAGACTCCTACGGGAGGCAGCAGTGGGGAATATTGCGCAATGGGGGAACCCTGACGCAGCCATGCCGCGTGAATGAAGAAGGCCTTCGGGTTGTAAAGTTCTTTCGGTATTGAGGAAGGATGTGTGTTAATAGCATACATTATTGACGTTAAATACAGAAGAAGCACCGGCTAACTCCGTGCCAGCAGCCGCGGTAATACGGAGGGTGCGAGCGTTAATCGGAATAACTGGGCGTAAAGGGCACGCAGGCGGTTATTTAAGTGAGGTGTGAAAGCCCCGGGCTTAACCTGGGAATTGCATTTCAGACTGGGTAACTAGAGTACTTTAGGGAGGGGTAGAATTCCACGTGTAGCGGTGAAATGCGTAGAGATGTGGAGGAATACCGAAGGCGAAGGCAGCCCTTGGGAATGTACTGACGCTCATGTGCGAAAGCGTGGGGAGCAAACAGGATTAGATACCCTGGTAGTCCACGCTGTAAACGCTGTCGATTTGGGGATTGGGCTTTAAGCTTGGTGCCCGTAGCTAACGTGATAAATCGACCGCCTGGGGAGTACGGCCGCAAGGTTAAAACTCAAATGAATTGACGGGGGCCCGCACAAGCGGTGGAGCATGTGGTTTAATTCGATGCAACGCGAAGAACCTTACCTACTCTTGACATCCATGGAATCCTGTAGAGATACGGGAGTGCCTTCGGGAACCATGAGACAGGTGCTGCATGGCTGTCGTCAGCTCGTGTTGTGAAATGTTGGGTTAAGTCCCGCAACGAGCGCAACCCTTATCCTTTGTTGCCAGCGATTTGGTCGGGGAACTCAAAGGAGACTGCCAGTGATAAACTGGAGGAAGGTGGGGATGACGTCAAGTCATCATGGCCCTTACGAGTAGGGCTACACACGTGCTACAATGGCGTATACAGAGGGTGGCGAAACTGCGAGGGTGGAGCGAATCTCAGAAAGTACGTCTAAGTCCGGATTGAGTCTGCAACTCGACTCCATGAAGTCGGAATCGCTAGTAATCGCGAATCAGAATGTCGCGGTGAATACGTTCCCGGGCCTTGTACACACCGCCCGTCACACCATGGGGAGTGGGTTGTACCAGAAGTAGATAGCTTAACCTTCGGGGAGGGCGTTTACCACGGTATGATTCATGACTGGGGTGAAGTCGTAACAAGGTAACCGTAGGGGAACCTGCGGTTGGATCACCTCCTTACCAAAGACGAGAGACAGCGAGTGCTCACACAGATTGACTGATAGTTGTAGACAAGATTAGCAGAAAAACGATTACCCTGGGTCTGTAGCTCAGGTGGTTGAGCGCACCCCTGATAAAGGGTGAGGTCAGTGGTTCAAGTCACTAGACCCACCACTCTGAGAGTGAGTGATGTAAAGGTGTAATGTCTATGATGACATGGGGATATAGCTCAGCTGGAGAGCGCCTTTTGCACGCAGGAGGTCAGCGGTCGATCCCGCTTATTTCCACCACTGATCATCGTTAGAAATGGAAAGTCTCATACTTAATGAGATATTTAAGATGATAACTGAAAAAGTTATTTTACTGTTCTTTAAAAAAATTGGAAACAAGCTGAAAAACAAGAGATTTTCGAGAGAAAGTCTGAGTAGGCAAGGAAGTGAAAACAGGGGAAACTGAAAAGGAAACTCTGAAATAAAACTGTTTTGCATAAAATCTTGATTGAACAAAAAGCAATCAAGTGTTTAGTTGAATAAAGATACGCATCAAATTGACCGCACTTTCAATGAAAAACTTAAAAGTGAGTTTGAAAACATTTGAGGTTGTATAGTTAAGTGACTAAGCGTACAAGGTGGATGCCTTGGCAATCAGAGGCGAAGAAGGACGTGCTAATCTGCGAAAAAGCTTGGATGAGTCGATAAGAGGCGTTTAATCCAAGATATCCGAATGGGGAAACCCAGTAGATGAAGAATCTACTATCACTACTGAATCCATAGGTAAGTGAGGCAAACCGGGAGAACTGAAACATCTAAGTACCCTCGAGGAAAAGAAATCAACCGAGATTTCGTCAGTAGCGGCGAGCGAACGCGAAAGAGCCTGTTAATGATAACAGCAGAGATAGAGGAATAAGCTGGGAAGCTTAGCGACACAGGGTGATAGCCCCTGTACTCGACATCCAGGCTGTGGTACTAAGTTAACGAGAAGTAGGGGCGGGACACGTGATATCCTGTTTGAAGATGGGGGACCATCCTCCAAGGCTAAATACTCCTGATTGACCGATAGTGAACCAGTACTGTGAAGGAAAGGCGAAAAAGAACCCCGGTGAGGGGAGTGAAATAGAACCTGAAACCTTGTACGTACAAGCAGTGGGAGCCTGAAAGGGTGACTGCGTACCTTTTTGTATAATGGGTCAGCGACTTATATTTTGTAGCGAGGTTAACCGAATAGGGGAGCCGAAGGGAAACCGAGTCTTAACTGGGCGTCTAGTTGCAAGGTATAGACCCGAAACCCGGTGATCTCAGCCATGGGCAGGTTGAAGGTTGGGTAACACTAACTGGAGGACCGAGACCGACTAATGTTGAAAAAAATTAGCGGATGACTTGTGGCTGGGGGTGAAAGGCCAATCAAACCGGGAGATAGCTGGTTCTCCCCGAAATCTATTTAGGTAGAGCCTTGAGCGGACACCTTTGGGGGTAGAGCACTGTTTCGGCTAGGGGTCCATCCCGGATTACCAACCCGATGCAAACTACGAATACCAAAGAGTGATACTCAGGAGACACACGGCGGGTGCTAACGTCCGTCGTGAGAGGGAAACAACCCAGACCGCCAGCTAAGGTCCCAAAGTCTATATTAAGTGGGAAACGAAGTGGGAAGGCTTAGACAGCTAGGATGTTGGCTTAGAAGCAGCCATCATTTAAAGAAAGCGTAATAGCTCACTAGTCGAGGTCGGCCTGCGCGGAAGATGTAACGGGGCTCAAATATAGCACCGAAGCTGCGGCATCAGACGTAAGTCTGTTGGGTAGGGGAGCGTTCTGTAAGCGGATGAAGGTGAATCGAGAGGCTTTGCTGGACGTATCAGAAGTGCGAATGCTGACATAAGTAACGATAAAAACGGGTGAAAAACCCGTTCGCCGGAAGACCAAGGGTTCCTGTCCAACGTTAATCGGGGCAGGGGTGAGTCGGCCCCTAAGGCGAGGCTGCAAAAAGCGTAGTCGATGGGAAACAGGTTAATATTCCTGTACTTGGATAAACTGCGATGTGGGACGGAGTAGGTTAGGTTATCGCACTGTTGGATATGTGCGTTTAAGTTGGTAGGTGGGAAGTTTTGGGCAAAATCCGACTTCTATTAAACACTGAGAGATGATGACGAGGCTCTACGGAGCTGAGTAACCGATACCACACTTCCAGGAAAAAGCCACTAAGCTTCAGGTTTTATCTAAACCGTACTGAAAACCGACACAGGTGGTCAGGTAGAGAATACTCAGGCAGCTTGAGAGAACTCGGGTGAAGGAACTAGGCAAAAATAGCACCGTAACTTCGGGAGAAGGTGCGCCGGCGTAGATTGTAAGGGGCTTGCCCCTGAAGGTTGAACCGGTCGAAGATACCAGCTGGCTGCAACTGTTTATTAAAAACACAGCACTCTGCAAACACGAAAGTGGACGTATAGGGTGTGATGCCTGCCCGGTGCTGGAAGGTTAATTGATGGTGTAATCGAAAGAGAAGCTCCTGATCGAAGCCCCCAGTAAACGGCGGCCGTAACTATAACGGTCCTAAGGTAGCGAAATTCTTGTCGGGTAAGTTCCGACCTGCACAGAATGGCATAATGATGGCCAGGCTGTCTCCACCCGAGACTCAGTGAAATTGAAATCGCCGTGAAGATGCGGTGTACCCGCGGCTAGACGGAAAGACCCCGTGAACCTTTACTATAGCTTGACACTGAACATTGAATTTTGATGTGTAGGATAGGTGGGAGACTATGAAGTAGGATACGCCAGTATCTATGGAGTCGTCCTTGAAAATACCACCCTTTAACGTTTGATGTTCTAACGAAGATTGCGGAACGCGGTCTCGGACAGTGTCTGGTGGGTAGTTTGACTCGGGGCGGTCTCCTCCCAAAGAGTAACGGAGGAGCACGAAGGTTTGCTAATCACGGTCGGACATCGTGAGGTTAGTGCAATGGTATAAGCAAGCTTAACTGCGAGACAGACAAGTCGAGCAGGTACGAAAGTAGGTCATAGTGATCCGGTGGTTCTGAATGGAAGGGCCATCGCTCAACGGATAAAAGGTACTCCGGGGATAACAGGCTGATACCGCCCAAGAGTTCATATCGACGGCGGTGTTTGGCACCTCGATGTCGGCTCATCACATCCTGGGGCTGAAGTAGGTCCCAAGGGTATGGCTGTTCGCCATTTAAAGTGGTACGCGAGCTGGGTTTAGAACGTCGTGAGACAGTTCGGTCCCTATCTGCCGTGGGCGTTGGAGAATTGGTTGGGGCTGCTCCTAGTACGAGAGGACCGGAGTGGACGCACCACTGGTGTTCCGGTTGTGTCGCCAGACGCATTGCCGGGTAGCTAAGTGCGGAAGAGATAAGTGCTGAAAGCATCTAAGCACGAAACTTGCCAAGAGATGAGTTCTCCCAGATTATAAATCTGTAAGGGTTGTTTAAGACTAAGACGTAGATAGGTCTGGTGTGTAAGTGATGTGAGTCATTGAGCTAACGCATACTAATTGCCCGAGAGGCTTAACTATACAACGCTCAAGTGTTTTTGGGAGCAAAGTAAGAGATGAAAAGCGAAGAAAAAGTAGAGCAAATGAATTAAAAGCTAAATAAAGAAAGACTCAATATAGAAGACTCAGAGAAAATCGGATTCAGCTTGTAGCCAATAAGAACAGTGAAAGGTCGAGAATGCTAGAAAGATAAACGAGATTATCAAAGAATTATCCTGGCGGCGATAGTGCGGTGGAACCACCTGACACCATACCGAACTCAGAAGTGAAACGCTGTAATGCCGATGGTAGTGTGGGGCATCCCCATGTGAGAGTAGAGGCACCGCCAGGTTACCAAATCATACATAGAATAAAGTAGAGTAGAATAAAATAAAAGATAAGAACCCCAGTTGAAAAAGCTGGGGTTTTTTCTTGATTTTAAACATATACTATAGAATATTAATTCGAATATTTCCTATTTTTAAGGTATTATATCTATCATCTAATTTTCTATTTTGTATGAATATTTTTAATGAAACCAACCTTTCTAGAATTTAGACATCTTAAAACTTTATTGGCCTTTAAAAAGAGACGGGAGCGTTTCTTTGGCAGCAAAACGAGTATATCTAACCCAATCAGCCCTTTCTCACCAAATTAAATTAATAGAAGAACAGTTTGGTTTACCTTTGTTTTGAGCGTAAAAGTAATCCACTTCGTTTTACTTCTGCTGGGAGAGCGTTTAATTCGTCTTGCTAATGAAGTGATGCCAAAAAGTTGTCGATGCTGAACGGGATCTTGCTCAGGGTTAAACATGGGGATGCGGGTCAGCTTCGCATAGCTGTGGAATGTCATACTTGTTTTGATTGGTTAATGCCTGCTATGGACGAATTTCGTCTGCATTGGGGGGCTAGTTGAGTTGGATATTGTATCTGGTTTTCATACGGATCCTGTTGGTTTTATTGCTTTCTCATCGAGCAGATTGGGCGATAGTATCAGAAGTAGAGCATAATGATGATGTAATTTTTAAAACCGCTCTTTTCTTATGAGATGGTTGGCATTTTGCTCAAAAGATCACCCTTTAGCAGAAAAAGAAATTTGGGACGCGGAAGATTTTGCAGATGAAACCTGGGTAACTTACCCGGTTCCTGATGATATGTTAGAATCTATTTGCGTAAAGTGCTTAAACCAAAAGGAATTAATCCTACTCGCCGCACAACAGAATTGACTATTGCTATGATTCAATTAGTGGCGAGTCGTCGTGGCATTGCGACTATCCCTTATTGGGCTGCATTGCCTTATTTGGAAAAAGGGCTATGTCGTGGCAAGAAAAAGTCACAAAGGAAGGTTTATATAGCAACTCTATATGCAGCAATTCGCAAAGAAGATGAATCTCTTTCTTATTTGAGAAGATTTTTATCAAACCGTAAAAAGCTCAAAGTTTTTCAACTTTACCAGGGCTATCTGTTTTAGATTTATAGAAGTAATAAATGAATCTCAACAAAATCAGCAGCCTCACCCGATTAGTGCAGCAGCTAAAGCTGCTTTTCCTTATAGTGCACCGATGATTGCAGGATTTTTATTTCTTGGTGTGGCATACGGTATTTATATGAAGGCACTAGGTTTCGGATTTTTTTATATCCTACTTTGATGGCTTTACTTATTTATGCCGGTTCGGTTGAGTTTATTGCTGCTGGAGCACTTATCGCACCTTTTTCTCCCAATCAGTGTGTTATTAATTACCTTGATGATCAGTACTCGTCAGATTTTTCTATGGCATATCAATGTTAGAAAAAATATGGCGTACACATTGGTCATAAACGTTGGTATTTAATTACCACCCTTGTAGATGAATCTTTTTCTTTAAATTATATGGCAAAAAATTCCACCGCACTTAGATAAAGGTTGGTATATGTTTTTGTCAGCTTATATTTGCATATTTATTGGGTGGTTGGTGCTGCAGTTGGTAACTTATTTGGCTCTGTTTTACCTTTTTGATTTAAAAAGGCGTGGAATTCTCTATGACCGCTCTTTTTCTTAGTCATTTTTGCAGAAAAATTGGATAAAGGAAAAATCCCATGAAAGCTCTCTCTTAGGTTTAGGGATTGCATTGGCTTTTTTACTGATTGTAGGCAAAGAATATTTCTTAATTCCAACATTAATTGGTATCTGGTTAATTCTAACTATGCGTGGACCTAAATTAGACACAAAATTGGAGTCGCTAAAATGACACTTACAGAACAGATTATGACGATTGGAATTTGTGTGCTTACAGTGCAATTTACACGCTTATTGCCATTTTGTCTTCCCAGCTAATCGTCCGATTCCACAATATATTCGCTATCTTGGGAAAGTTTTACCTCCAGCTATGTTTGGTATGCTTGTAGTTTATTGCTATAAGAATATTGATGTTTTAGCTGGTTATCATGGTATTCCTGATTTTCTTGCAGTGCATAGTGGTGCTAGGGTTGCATTTTTGGAAGAAAAAAATATGTTTCTATCTATTGCTGTTGGTACGCTTTTTCTATATGCTTTTAGTTCAACTTGTCTTACTTAGAATAAAAATCATAACTTTCATTTCTCTAGAATCCTCTTTGAATCTAAAGTTACTTCATAGTTTATAATCAATCAAATTTCTAGAATAATAGAAATTGGAATTCTAGTTATTACAAAAGATAGAACCTCGTTTTTATTAAATTTCTTTATTATTCATAGCATTACAATCAGGATTCTTAAAAGAATTTGAGTCGGTGACAAAGTGAGAGGTGAGCGAGCTAATGTTATCTAATTCCAAATTGGATAAGCTCCCAAAATTTAGAGTGCGTACTCGTCTCCGGCTTTTTGATGCATCAATGATGGTGAAAAATATCTTTATTCTTTTCATGAGAAAAATAATTTTCCTCTTGCAATCGGTTTGCTTCTGATCTTTTCCTTGTTTTTAAAAATCTTTTTATCATGGCGCCCGTTTTTATTTTTAATCGAAGAGAACAGAATTATGGAATTGAATTTAGTTGAATTATTGGGTTATATCGCAACCTTTTTGTTGCAGTATCGTTTTTGTTTAAATCTATCGTACATTTACGCGTGGTAGATAGCATTGGAGCAATTTTTATTTGTGATCTCATAGCGTAATTATCGCAGCTTATCCTGTAGCATTATTAAAATGCATTTTTAGCCGTTGTGAATGTTTATCGAACTTTGGCGATTAAGACAAGAAAAAGTCTCTAAATAAAAAGAAAAGTACGGTGAAATTTCACCGCACTTTGTCGTTTTAATGTTCACGATTTTTGTAAAAAATGACATCAGGATAACGTTCTTGAGCTAAATTCAGATTTACCATTGTTGGCGCAATATAGGTTGAGTTATCACCACCATCTAAAGCTAAATTTTGCTCATTTTTGCGTTTTAAATTCTTCGAATTTTTCGCATCAGCACATTCCACCCAGCGTGCAGTTGCAACGTTCACATTTTCATAAATTGCTTCTACGTTATATTCAGTTTTTAGACGAGAAACCACCACATCAAACTGTAAGACACCTACCGCTACCCCACGATTAAATCGTTGTTCATTAATGGGCGGAATACCTGAACAGCACCTTCTTCTGAAAGTTGTACTAAACCTTTAAGCAGTTGTTTTTGCTTTGAGTGGATCTCTTAAGCGAATGCGGCGGAATAGCTCAGGGCGCAAAGTTTGGAATACCGGGTAAATTTCAAGGTTTCACCTTGCGTAAAAGGTATCGCCAATTTGGATCGTACCGCTGATTATGTAAACCAATAATATCGCCTGCGTAAGCTTCTTCGGCGTGCAGCACGGTCGCCAGCCATAAAGGTAAGGCATCAGAAATCACCACATCTTTGCCAATCCGAACGTAGTTTTAGTTTCATGCCTTTTTCATATTTGCCTGAAACGACACGCATAAAAGGCAACGCGGTCGCGGTGTTTTGGATCCATATTAGCTTTGAATTTTTAAATACGAAACCAGAGAATTTTTCTTCTGAACTTTCGACCGTTCTGATATCTGCTTGACGAGATTGCGGTTTTGGTGCCCACTGTGTTAGACCATCAAAGGAAATGATCCACACCAAAGTTACCTAATGCAGTTCCGAAAAATACTGGTGTAAGTTCACCTTTAATAAAGGCATCATGTTCAAATTCGTTACTTGCACCTTGCACTAATTCCAATTCATCGCGAAGTTGTTGGTGCTAAATCATCGCCTACAGCAGCATCTAATTCAGGGCTATTTAAACCTTTGACAATACGAACTTCTTGAATGGTTGAGCCTTGACCGGATTGATAAAGATAGGTTTTCATCTTTTAGCGATATGATAAACGCCTTTTAAATAATTTTCCGCAACCAATCGGCCATGTAATTGGCGCACAACGAATTTTCAGAATACTTTTCTACTTCATCTAATAATTCCATTGGATCGCGAATATCGCGGTCGAGTTTGTTCATGAAGGTGATGATTGGCGTATCACGTAAGCGGGTCACTTCCATTAGTTTAATTGTACGTTCCTCAACCCCTTTTGCTGAGTCGATAACCATTAAACAGCTATCCACAGCGGTTAAAGTGCGGTAAGTATCTTCAGAGAAATCTTCGTGCCCCGGAGTATCAAGCAAGTTCACTAAGCAATCGTTATAAGGAAATTGCATTACGAAGTGGTAATCGAAATTCCACGTTGTTTTTCCATTTCCATCCAGTCGGATTTTGCATGCGCAGTGAGCCTTTGCCTTTACAGAACCTGCTGTTTGAATGGCATTTCCGATAAATAGTACTTTTTCGGTGATGGTTGTTTTACCGGCATCGGGGTGGGAAAATAATCGCAAAAGTGCGACGTTTATTAACTTCTTCTAATGGATAACCTCATTGTCTTCTTCATTCAATTAAAAATGTGGGTTATTTTCGCTGATTTTAGGTTTTTTGCTCAAACGAATTTGTAAATAAAGTGCGTTGGTTTTATTAGAAAAGATTGGTCAGCTTTGTAGCAAAGACAAATTTTCGCTTATACTACGCAAGTTTTTACGCTAACAATATAGGAAAAATTATGGGTTTCTTAACAGGTAAACGCATTTTAGTAACCGGTCTGCAAGCAATCGTTCTCATCGCTTACGGATCGCAAAATCAATGAAAGAACAAGGTGCAGAACTTGCTTTTCACTTATTTAAACGATAAATTACAACCGCGCGTAGAAGAATTTGTTAAAGAATTTGGTTCTGATATCGTGCTCCTTTAGATGTTGCAACCGATGAAAGCATCCAAAAATTGCTTTTGCAGAATTAAGCAAACGTTGGGATAAATTTGATGGTTTTCGTCACACGCCATCGCATTTGCACCGGGCGATCAATTAGATGGCGATTATGTCAATGCAGCGACGCGTGAAGGCTACCGTATCGCTCACGACATCAGGTCGCATTCAGCTTCGTTGCAATGGCACAAGCGGCACGTCCTTATTTAAATCCAAATGCTGCATTATTAACGTTGTCTACTTAGGGTGCAGAGCGTATCCTAACTATAACGTAATGTGTTTAGCGAAAGCGTCTCTCGAAGCGGCAACTCGCGTGATGGCAGCGGATTTAGGTAAAGAAGGTATTCGTGTGAATGCGATCTCTGCTGGTCCAATTCGCACTTTTAGCGGCATCAGGCATTAAAAACTTCAAGAAAATGCTTTCTGCATTTGAGAAAAACAGCTGCATTACGTCGCACTGTCACTATCGAAGATGTGGGTAACTCAGCGGCATTCCTATGCTCTGATTTAGCATCGGGTATTACCGTGAAATCGTTCATGTTGATGCAGGTTTCAGCATCACTGCAATGGGCGAATTAGGGCGAAGAATAATTTTTCTTACATTCTTTTTAGGCAGGCTTTTCAGTCTGCCTTTTTCTCTTTTTAAAATATAACTATGTTTTCAAGATAATCCTTTACTCGCACAGCTTAAAACAACAAATCCACGATAGCAAAGAGCATGTAGAAGGCGTGGTAAAAAGCACTCGATAAAGCCTATGGTTTTTAGAGTGCGATAAGAAAACCTATTTCATCGCGCCGCCTTCAATGAAAAAGGTGATACACGGTGACAAAAATCAAAAGCCATCATTGAAAAAGCAAGGCGATAAAAAACAAGCCGAGCCGGAAGCCTTAATTGAGCCAATGTTGACACGTTTCATTGCAAAGTGCGGTTCAATAAAGATAAGAAATTGCAAGTTTTGTGGATCATCCAAGTATCAATCAAACCAATCGGCGCACAACAAATTAAATCCGTAAAAAGAAGAATTACAGGAAGGAGATTGGGTGGTTGCTAATTTAAAAACTCACCCACTACGTGATGATCGCTTTTTCTATGCCACTATTAATCAGTTTATTTGCCGAGCTGACGATGAATTTGCCCCTTGGTGGGTAACATTGGCACGTCATGAGCAATCTCGTTATCCTGTGCAAGGCGCTGAAAGTTATGAAATGTTGGATCAACAAATCCGTGAAGATCTGACCGCACTTCATTTTTGTGACTATCGACTCTGAAAGTACAATGGATATGGACGATGCCTTTATATCGAGCCTATCGAACAAAAATAGTGAACAAACAGGTTGGAAATTAGTTGTAGCGATTGCCGATCCAACCGCTTATATCGGGTTAGATTCTAAAATTGAAAAAGATGCGAAACAGCGTTGTTTCACCAATTATTTGCCAGGCTTTAACATTCCTATGTTGCCACGCGAATTATCTGATGAATTATGTTCGTTAATCGCAAATGAAACGCGTCCAGCTCTTGTTTGTTATATCGAAACGGATCTTGAGGGCAATATCACGGCTAAAACCGCATTTTGTTTCGGCTTATGTTCAATCTAAAAGCGAAATTGGCTTACAACAAAGTGTCGGATTATTTAGAACAGACAGATAACGCATGGCAGCCTGAAACATCAGAAATTGTAAAACAAATTAATTGGTTACATCAATTTACTAAAGCACGTATTCAGTGGCGTAAGACTCATTCTTTGTTATTTAAAGAAAAACCAGATTATTCTTTTGTGCTATCTGAAAACGGTAAAGTGGCAGAAATTAAAGCTGAATATCGTCGTATAGCCAATCAAATTGTCGAAGAATCGATGATTATTAGCAACATTTGTGCCGCGACAATTCTTAGCAGAGCAGGCACAAACAGGTATTTTCAATACTCATAGCGGTTTTGATAAAAATTCTTAGAGAATGCGCATAATTTCTTAATGGCAAATTTAGCCAATGAACAAAAATCGTTGAACTTGCTGAGCGTTATTCGGTAGAAAATTTCGGCAACATTAAAGGGTTATTGCCAAATGCGCCACGATATTGAACCGATTGAAGGAGACTATTTAGAATTCCGTTTACGTCGTTATTTAACTTTCGCCGAATTTAAATCGGAATTAGCACCCCACTTCGGTCTTGGTTTAGAAGGGTATGCGACATGGACATCACCAATTCGTAAATATTCTGATATGGTGAACCATCGTTTAATTAAAGCAGTATTGACACAACAAGTTTGTAGCTGAAGCCACAAGATGAGGTGCTGGCTCGTTTACAAGAGGCTCGTCGTCAAAAATCGCTTAGTTGAGCGTGATATTGCAGATTGGTTATATTGCCGTTATCTTGTCGATAAAGTTGAATCAAATGCCGAATTTGAGGCTGAAGTGCAGATGTGATGCGTGGTGGATTACGTGTGCAATTATTAGAAAATGGCGCCTCGAATGTTTATACCTGCTTCAACTTTACATAATAATAAAGAAGAAATGCAGGTGAATTCCGATGAGATTGCCCTTTATATTAAAGGGGAGCGCATTTACAAAAATAGGTGATATTGTGAAAAGTGAAACTTACGGAAGTGAAAGAAGCAACTCGCAGTATTGTCGGAGAAATTGTTCAATAAAATTGTCTTTTTTTAAACCGATTT
>BNJT01000657.1_pt1 | contig 22766 bp, 38 predicted proteins | sample 8540491 | NCBI WGS metagenome assembly BNJT01 (sample SAMD00202455, study PRJDB9452) | human saliva metagenome | host: Homo sapiens | reverse complement strand
GCTTGTACGAGCTGAGGCATCAGCAAGTAGAAGTGGGTGATCACCATGGGATAGCTGTCGTAGAGTAAGGAGTATACGACGAAATGATACGGTAATTCCGAACCGCTGAGTGCGTGGCTCTGCTCTTCAATCTGAGACAGTCGAAAAGTAGAAGGGGATGGTATTGGTATCAATCAATGAGTAACAAAGTAACAGCATGATTCGAAACATTTGCTTGTAATTTGCGGAGGAACATCAATATGGATGGAATAACAAAAGATTCTATAAAAACGGCTAAACTAATGAAACAATTATGGCCCCAATTGACCGATAAAGAAGCTATTGATGAAGTAAAAAGATATACGAATGGCAAAAATACTGCAATCTTTACTGAAGTTGAAGGTGACACAATTGTAGGTCTAGCACTATGTTCACTCAGATTTGATTATGTTGAAGGTTGTAAATATAGTCCTGTTGGATTCTTAGAAGGGATTATTGTCGACGAGGAATATCGTTTAAAGGATATTGCTAAAAATCTCTGTACAAAATGTGAGGAATGGGCGAAAAATAAAGGATGTAAGGAATTTGCAAGTGACTGTACTTTAACGAATACGGATTCTATAAGATTTCATCTCAATATTGGATTTCAGGAGGCAAATAGAATTATTCATTTTAAGAAGAAATTATAATTTCAGAACGTGATCAAAATTTATGTATCTCTAGGAAGTGTGAAAGATTGGACGAACAAATTTTTGATGGGTGGAAATCGCTCGATAAAGAACCATACGATTGTTAATAAAAATTGTGTCATCAAGGAAGAATCGAAAAGAATTGTCATTTTTACAGTTTATCGAGAAAATTGGGCATCGGGCAGATAAAACGCTCCTTGTAACTTATCCAAGGGCAATCCGGCACAAAAAGTGTGAGAGTTGAGTTGCCACGATAGATGTCACTATATTGAGTTGCTCGAGTTAGATGCTGGATAGTTGTGGCTATGAGATAGATGTCAAGGCGGAAGTCAGGGTTTTTGTGGGCAAATATGCAACTAAACATAACAGAAATCGATAATTTCTGACATCTTTGATTGGTAGATAATCGTGCAACTTTTCATTACAATTTTCATAAGAATTAAACACGGAGGTTCTCATAAAAAGTTATGAAAATTGTTGGAATCGTCTTATTGGCTATAATTATTGTTGCTGCTGTCGCTTTCGGACTTTATTGGCATCATAACACGCACTGGTTTGATAAATATAAAAAGCACACTGAAAACGGTGGGGGCTGAAGAAAAACAGGTCACTCTTCCGAACGGTAATATAATAAACTATGGTGAAGTGAGCAATGAAAAACCCGCACTTCTGCTAATTCACGGGCAGATGGGCATTTGGGAAGACTATGCTCTTGTGTTACCGGAGCTTAGTAAAAATTGGCATATCTACGCGGTCGATGTTTACGGCCATGGAGAATCAACACATGATGAAAGTCTGTATTATCTTGATGTAAACGGGGATGATCTCATTTGGTTTGTCGATCGTGTTGTTGGCGCACCTACAGTTGTAGCAGGTCATTCAACGGAGCTATTACAGCCGCTTATATTGCGGCATACGGCGGTCAAAACATTGCTGGAGCAGTGCTGGAAGATCATCGGTATTCTCAACTGAAGGAGAAGGCTGGGAAGATAGCTTTGCATATCTTGATGCCTTCAAAGCCGTTGCATGATTGGAATCGGTCGGAGAAAACGGAGTGTTGGGAAAGCTACTATTTACGTCATTGTTACTGGGGACAGTTATACATGGCTGATGCAATGCCGAAAATCGCAGACTATGTACAAAAAGCGGGTATCAGAAAAACCTAACGAGGCTCCTCAGATAGGTTTTCTACCGGCTTCCATCTGGTATGTTTTTGAATACGCCAAGGAATATGATTTTTGCATACGGAGAACGATTCTATGACCTGAGTTGGAATCACGGTCTGACACATGAGGAAATACTATCTGCAATAGAAGTCCCTGTGTTTATATTCATGCGAAGGAGAAGATTCACGAGAACGGAACATATCTGTGTGCGGCATCCCGCGAACAGGCTGAGAGAGCAGTAGCCTATATAGGTGACAATTGCCGGTTGGTCGAAACTGAAAACAGTGACCATGTGATTCATACTGCTCATAGTGCGTTCTATATTGAAGCGATAAACTCGCTGCTATTGAAATGAGGATATTATGTTAAAAGAAAATCTTATTATGCTTCGTAACACACATGGTTTTTCTCAGGAAGAAATTGCCGAAAAAATAGATATCTCTCGTCAGGCTTATGCAAAATGGGAGAGCGGTACAACCGTTCGGATATTGAAAAATGCAAGCGTCTTGCAGATATCTACTGGTGTTACGATTGATAGTCTGTTAAAAACAGAAACAATAGATGGAAGGGAGCATTCTACCTGCGCCAAAAAGGAAGAAATATATAGAGTTGACGTGATAATAAAACGAGCGCGGACAACTCGTAATTCCCAAAGCCGCTCTGCGAAAAATTTGGCCTTACCGGAGGACAAAGATTAATTGTGCTCAGTGACGAGATAGGAGGCATAGCTCTCGTCCCGGCAGAGATATTTGAAGAAAGAATGAAAAAAGCAATGGAATGGGCATCTTCCAAATCAGAGGAATACGACCAAGGCTCCTCGCTACCGGAAATTGCGTCGGCGGCGAGGACCTTTTATGCTTCGATGTCAATTGTAATTCCGGACTTGAATTCCACGGTGAAGTGGTCGGCGAAGACGGTGATTTTATCGATGAGCTTTTTGACAAGAGCCTCATCAAACTCTGTGATGTCTGGTTTCCTGCCCGGCGATGAAGTCATGCAGCTCCTTGTTCTGGTTCATGGCTTCTTCCCAGTGATGGCTGACGAACTCGGACTGTTCTTTTTGGTCGCGAAGCCGGAAGATCAGATTTCTCAAAACGCTAAGGTGTTTATTGAAGAGATGAAAGCAAATAAAAAAGAAATCACAGTAATTGAATATCCAAACGCAGTTCATAGTTTTATTGAATCAAATAATCTTGGAAGGGCTTGTAGGGGCAACAATGGATATGTCAGAAGTTGTTAATGAAGAGCAGCAAAATCTAGAACGTCAAGCGGAAAATGAAATTTATAACTGGCTATTATCACATTGAGAAAAAAACAAGCCCTAATATCAGAGTATAGAGTAAATTTGAATGAAGTAATCTTTGTATTGGTGGAGATACTTTGTCGTACAATAGACAGTGTATACTCGGTCTATAATGTATAAATTTACTAGCACCACATGTTGAGTATGTATCGATACTTGTACGAGCTGAGTCATCAGTGAAGTAAAAATTGAGATATATGATATTTCCAGCTACAAGATGGAGGGAAAACGATGCATCATATTGAGATTTATGTAAAGTAATTTAGAAAACCAAGGAATTCTATTCCTGGATACTTAGCAGTTTTAGGTTTTTGAGTTGTTTCAAGAATGGGAAGGCGGATTTTCCTATAAAAAGGACGATTTTTATATTGTTTTTGTACAGACAAAAGAAAAAGTATCTTAATAACGGATATAATAGATGTAATATTGGCTTAAATCACCTTGCTTTCCGTTGTCAAACTAAGGATAAAATCGAGTCGAAATTAGGGAAGAATCTTATTCAGAGAAATATAGTTTTGCTTTATGATGATCGATATCCATATGCCGGTGGTGCTGAACATTATGCAGTCTATTTTTGAAGATCCGGATAGGATTAAAGTAGAAATTTGCTTGGATGAACTTGAAAAATTTTCAGTAATGATGAGCATTTGTAAATTTCAATTTGTAGCTATGTGTCCAGATCAGAAGGGTTCACTTGGCATACTTAAAGTTCACTTATTTCATGTTGAGAGGATATCACTACTTGTACGTCCTTAGACAGGAGGATAATATAATGGAGATTTTTGGAAATGAATCTATTTCGGTTAGAATCACTGAACTACTATTTGATTATCTTATAATCTATAACTTGACTTAGGTATTCTGTTTCTTTGCGCTTATAACTTATTACTACATTGTTTTTAATGGTGTACCAATGCAAACAGAATTTCAGGCACAGACTCTTACATTTTTATCAGTGTTCTGCCAATCATGCTATATTTCACATTTTTGGATTATGCAAAAATGGAAGTTTTGGGAAATCAAAAGCAGGGCTTCGTCTGGTCTATCAGAAAAAAACAATTCAGGCCAGCTTAATTAGAAATTTCATCAAATTTTTACCTTGGCAATTAGGGCATATGGGAACTATTCATGGAGTCTATAGTGATTTTTGATCTAATATCCATTATCCTCTCGTCTTTATGTAAACCCTACTTGCACTATTGTTACTAGCAATGGCAATTTTTAGAAAAGATAAAAAGGCATCTAGGAGATTTGCTAGCTCATACACAGGTCCAGCTAGAGGGTGACAATAAGTGATTCAACTTAACAGTTAAAAAAAACGTGGCTACGAGGCACAATACGTGCAACCCGTGGATATGTTCCCGATGACCGCGCATGTTGAGTGTGTAAGTTTGTTAGTGAAATGTGGATAATCGTTCAAAAATCAGAAGGACTAGAGATGTATATGTTGGAATTATATCAAAATCCTTCTTATAAAAGATCTAGTGGCATTTAGATCCTTAAAAGAAGGAAAAGAATTTATATCCAAAATAACTGGATATACTCTAGAAAATGAAGATGATTTTGTTCAAGGTAATAAAGTAGAAATAACGAACATTCATATGAAAGGATTAGAGTAAACATGAGTCTCTTATTTGAAGAATTTAAAAACCATTTGTTTCATTTAAATCGAGTTGGAATTACACCGACACTGATGGGTTCTTTGGGATTGGAGTTTAGAACGAAAGAAAATTGAGGGGCCGTCTGACATTGACATTCTGTGCCGGGTGACCCTAGAGGTTGGGAAGCACCTCATCGTCTCAGAATTTATGACTGGGACAAGATAATGAAAAGTGATGAAAGACTTAGGCTACGTCTTAATAGATGTTCATGAGTCATGAATTCAAAAAAAGAATCGAGTGAGTGTTGAATTTGGAAGTATCGATACCTTATCTGATTTTGCAGGAGTTTCGGAATCGGATATAGAGCTTATTCAGATTGAAGGCATCACTTTTCGTCTTCCAAGTCTGGAACAGTATCTAAGTATTTACAAAGCCTCTTCTCAAGACTCCTATCGAAATGATCGCAATAACAATAAGGATTTTAAAAAGATCGAGTGGCTGGAAGAGACATTTGTAAATTATCATATGAAAAGTAGTAAGTTGTAAAACTGGCTGCTATGTTATTTTTATTATAATTTTTGTTGGTTATTTAATTTATACGATATTAGCTAGTAATAGAATTAGTAAAAGAAAAAGGATTTTAAATTTTAGATCAGACTTATCCATTATTGAAAGTAACGATTGGCTAATTAGATGTTCAATGATAGAGATTTTTCTATTCTAATTTCAAGTAGAATGATAGATGTCGTTTCTTTCGGAAAAGGTGATAATCTTTTCTGTTCCACAGTATCATTTTAGAATGATTTTCATTGCCTTTTGTTTATTAGTATAAAAGCAGAATATTACCACATGTGGAGTGTGTGGCGTTGCTTGTACGAGCCGGGTCATCAACGAAGTAGAAGTAGATGTTCCGCCCATGCGATAGCTGTCGTAGAGTGAGGAGGGAACGACGAAATGATACGGGAACAGCGAACTACTGATTGTGTTTTGCCTTTGGTAGAAAAAATGGACTACAAGACGAGGGAAATGTAAGGTATGGCAGTGCAATAATCGCTACAAGGTTAAAGGTCAAATTGGTTATCAACACAATCATATTGATGAAGATACGTTTGAGAAAGATTTTATATGAAAGCAGTAGGACTACTTCAAGAACATAGAGTTGATATTGTAGATAAAGTGGCAAAAAGTAGATCTTGATTAAGGTAAATATTAATTGTCATTCCTATTCATGGATATTCTACGAATATTTTTGGAATGATGTTGAAAAATTCAAAGAGTGAGTATGATTCACCTAGCTGGTCATTTATGTCGAAATTCTAGTGGGCAAGTATTACTTACTTTTGTAGATTCTAATATGGCTTTTATGAAATTTAGTAAATGGAATTCCAAATGTAGATTTTTCTTGTTCATTTCTTAACTGTTGCTCAACTTTTGAGTTTGCATAGGGTTCACGTTTACTAAATTCAAACTGTTCTATCTACATACTGGGTCAGTTGTAGCCGACGGTAGCATGTGACTTTGCGGAATATTTTTAATACAGTGATTTCAAGTGGTGGAGATTTGAATTACATCTGACAAGTAGCGTTTTCAAATTGCATTGAGAACCAATTTAGTTACAAATACTTATAAAAGGAGTAGAAAGTGATATGGCTAGTAGCACTGAGAGGGTTGAGTATACACCAATGTGGATTAATTGCAGAAAGAAACAATTGGATGTTTGAGAGCAACCAGTAAATGACATAGGCATAGATGCTCATATGGAATTTGTTGAACAGGGTAAACCAAGACAACATCTTGCATTACAAATTAAATCTGGATAAAGTTGGTTTAGAGAGAAAAAGATAACTGTATTATTTTTAGGAATATAAATAAAAGGCAGTATGACTATTGGACGATGAATTCTCCCCTGTATAATTATTCTGTTTAATCCTGATGATGGTATGTGCCTTTGGCAAGAATTAACTCCTAAAACAATTGAACAAACTAAAGGATATTATGTGAAAGTTCCTATGAATCAAGTGTTTTTGGACGAACAATCAAATAAAGCGTCTTCTTTCTTATACTAACTTACCTCAACATATTCAAAATTATAATTTTTACTATCTCAAAAATTTATGGAAATTATTCAAAGGTGGAGGTGAAGTCAAATCACATTCAATAGAGTGGATAAATAAATCAAGTGGTAGAGGAGAAACAAAGTTAATTGTTAATGAAAATGACGGTATAATTGAGTATCCGTATCCATATTGGTTTCCCAAATACTCCCTACAAGGATGTTTTTCCTCGATTGTTTCCGTGGGCAGACTTTTTCTATTGATGAAGAGTTTTTTTGAAGAAAGTGATTATGAATTATGGAAACAATATCACTGCTACTACGATAAAGAAGTGGACAAATGGTTAGTGGTAGGGAGACACATTTGAGGAATTTCGTCAAAAACTAAATCCAATGAGATACATTGATCATTCTGGTGAAGTTGCGGAGTATATGTTTGTACTTAGTTTAAATGAGCTAGGTAAGTCATTCTTACATTTAGAGCAATTTATATCAGAGGATAGACCATACGCTAAAGCACGACCAGAATCAAAAAGAAAAATAGAGGAGCATTTTTATGAAGAAACTAAAAACTTAATAGTGGTATGAAAACCAGAAAAACTCCATTGATGGGTATCGACTAAATCCTACTGAGAAATATGTAATTAATTTAAGAGACGAAATGGAATTTGCATTTTGCAATACTGCAAAGCAGCTCAGATACTTGGTTTTCCTCCAGCATTTAAAAATTGGCATGCATGGCTATTTGGAAAATGGTTTTAGTGCAGAAAAACCCAAAATCCAACAAACGAGTTTGTGGCAAAGTTCTATGGTGTTGAACCTCTTTGGAAAAACCCCTTATTCAATGGGGATAGTCGTAAAAAGCAGAGGATGATGATGATTTACTACATTGTTATGGAATGTAGTAGTGAAAATAGAGGTTTCAAACACACGCAAATCATTCTTACCATGGGTGGGTGCATGTAAAAATAAAAATTTTCATTTCTAGCACGATATTCCGTTCCCTAGTATAATTACAAAAATCAATATCATTCTTTTCGTCTTACAGTATAGAAGGAAACTATCAGCACATGTTGAGATTTATGTAAGTAATTTAGATAAAACCAAGGAATTCTATTCTTGGATACTTAGCATTTTAGGTTTTGAGTTGTTTCAAGAATGGAAAGACGGATTTTCCTATAAAAAGGACGAATTTTATATTGTTTTTGTACAGACAAAAGAAAAGTTTCTTAATAACGAATACAATAGATGTAATATAGGCTTAAATCACCTTGCTTTTTGGTTGTCAAATTAAGATAAAATCGATCAGAATTAGGAAGAATCTTATTCAGAGAAATATAGTTTTACTTTATGATGATAAATATCCATATGCCGGTGGTACTGAACATTATGCAGTCTATTTTGAAGATCCGGATAGGATTAAAATAGAAATTTTGCTTGGAATAACTTGAAAAATTTCAGGAATGATCAGTCAATGGTAAATCTTAGTTTGTAGAGCTAATGTCTTTTAACGATAACCTTATATTATTGTTAATAAGTATGTGGATATGTTCCCAATGACTGCGCATGTTGAGGCGGTATCACTGCTTGCACGAGAAAAGATAGTATAAAGGAAATGCTATTGGTAGATGATGTTGACAACAAAGAATATTTAACTGGCTTATTCAATTCGATGTATGATGAGTTGGCTGCACCAAAACCGAAGAAAAAGAAATAATCAAAAACTGAATTTGTGGGGATTAAAATGCTTGAGATAAAAAGAAACAATGATTGAGGAATATCAAATGTGTTCAACAGCTTTGGGGCCGATGGAGATGTCATGAAGTTCGTCGGTTTTCCGGACGGCTTACATCAAACGGATGAAGGAATGCAAAATTGGTTTCGGTGGATTAAATCGAACAGGCCGACTTTAAACCACTATTCAATTTTTCGAAGACGGGAAATACTGCGGAGAAGCGTTCTATGAAATCGACGCAGAGCATCGAAGCGCCGCTCTGGACATAAAATTGTTTGGATTTGCACGAGGGATGTGGAATTGCAACGGCCGGGCTCTCCCATGCGATCAAAGAAGCGTTTCCTAAACGGTGCAGAGATTGTATGGGTTGATCCGAATCCGGAAAACATGAAAGCAATCGGAGTTGTATGAGAGGCTTGGCTTTCAGCAGAAAGACTTTCCGAGTACCTGATTTCTGAGAATGAGGAGAAAACCTCAATCTATATGGAACTTCGCAAAAAACTGATTCCATACGCAAATTCCAGTTTGTGGAGGTAAACCTTTTTTAATGATAACCTTATGTTATTGTTAAAAAGTATGTGGATATGTTTTTCATGACCGCGCATGTTGAGTCGGTATCACTGCTTCTGCGAGCTAATTCATAAGTAAAAGTAAATTTATAATGGTTATTTTTAAAGGAGGATATTTATGTTAGGAGCAATAGTAGGAGATGTTGTTGGGTTCTGTTTATGAATGGAACAATATTAAAACGAAGGATTTTCCATTGTTTAGGGACAATTGTTTTTTCACAGATGATACGGTAATGACCTGTGCTGTGGCGGAAGCCATCATGAATGGTGGACAGAAGGATGACTTCATTGATGCCATGAAGAAGTACGGCAGAATGTATCCAAACGCGGATTACGGTGCCAGGTTTAACCGGTGGCTTATGACTGACAACCGTGAGCCTTACAATAGTTTTGGGAATGGTTCTGCGATGCGAGTTTCTCCGTGCGCTTGGGTGATGGAGGCTGCAACAAGCGAGTTGCCGTCCGAAGGGAAACGTCTGGCACAACTTTCTGCAGAGGTGACGCATAACCATCCAGAAGGAATCAAAGGCGCAATGGCAACAGCGGATGCGATTTTTATGTGCCGTTATTTCTGCGGTGGTGATGGTAGCGAGAACCCTGCGGAAATCAAAAAGACGTGTTAAGGAACATATCGAGAGAAAGTATGGATATGACCTTTCTAAAACGCTGGATGAAATTCGTCCAACATATCGATTCAATGAAACGTGTCAGGATACCGTTCCTCAGGCGATCGTTGCCTTTCTGGAAGTACAGATTTTGAAGATGCGATTCGAAATGCGATTTCTCTTGGTGGGGACAGCGACACTCTTGCTGCCATCACAGGAAGTATCGCAGAGGCAGCTTATGGGATTCGGATTGGATTCAGGATAAGGTTTTATACCTATTTAGATGAGCCTTTAAAAGAGGTGCTCAGACGATGGGAAGAATTCGTTGTAATCAAATAATCGTATATAGCCGTATGACCACACTTTGAGAGGGCATGCGAATTGATGTTACTGCCGTAGATTTGAAGGATGGAGGGATAGTTTGGCGGAAAAATAGACCTAGTTTTAAAGAAATCAAATCATTTGAAGATTTTTAACCAATACTATTGGTATCGAGAAGAACTTTCCCAAATTTGTAAGTCTCTTGGATTAGAGTATAGAGGGACGAAGAAAGAATTGGTTTATATAATTGAACAATATTTTCAGGGAAATAAAAATAGAGAAATCTGTGAGGAAAGGTCTCAAAAACTCAATCCGAAGTAATCACTTTAGAGACTCGCTCCTGAACTGTGGTTTTTCTTTTTAACCAGAAGTTTAGAGATTATTTTTCAGCGGTAACAGGGGGTTAGTCCGTTTAAATTCAATGCGGATATGGCAACTGCTTGGCGAAAAGTAAAAAGGATAATGATCTAAAATTTACGATTCAAGATATGATTAAAAATTTATTATGGCGAGTCCGATTACGCGAAGTATGATCATTCGGCTTGTCAGTGGAATCAATTTTTAAAAGACTTTTGTAGAGATGAAAGTAGTCATCAGTATGCGAACAAGTTAACCGTTGCCTCTATTCTTTGGAGGGAAGTTCGAGATTCAAAGAATGAAAAAGTTTATTCCAAGCAGCTTCTGAAAGAATATAAAAACAAAATAGAGGCGTATCGTAAATAAACATCTTCTCTTTTTCTGTCTGATACGTTGTTTAGAAAACTCTATGTACCTTTAAAAGGATTATAGAGAGGGTCGTCATGCAGACAGGTCTATTGGATGTACATTGTGAGTGCTTGTTTCGTGTGATTAAAGGTATCGTAATAATGTTTAGAATGAAAAAGTTTAGGAGGGTCATCGATGGTTATATTGGAATTGTATCAAGGTGATTATAAAAAAGATTTGGTCGCGTTTGATTCTTTAGAAGAAGGAAGAGCTTTTGTCGCTCAAATCCCTGGCTATACTTTAGAAAAAGAAGATGGGTTTGACATGGAATCTTTTAATCCTGCAAACTTACCGGATTATATGGAGATTGTCTTTAACGGAAACATTGTACCCTTTGTCTAAATGGATGTTCGACCCTGAGGAAATTGTGATCATTGTTTGGAAGGAAATTTCAAATCTATCCGAACAAAACGATAAAATGATCGAAGGCTACTCACTAATCGATGCGTATGTCATTAACAACGATGAAGTGAAAGCCTATGTTGAAGCAAGAGAAGCAAACTTCCGCAAGGCAAAAGCTTTCTGAAAGCAAAAGGGTATGTGGTGGATAGAAGTTATTTCGAGAGTGAAGATGGCGAAGCGATTCTCTACAGAAAAACGAGGTACCGAAGATTGGCACTTCTTATGCCACTTAGACCCACTGTTTGTAAAGGTTGAGGATGTAGAGGATATGTGGAAGAAGAAATTCAATCGTTTAACTAATGGCCGTTGCGAAGGCATGGCGTAGTTGTACGAGTTGAAAATAAAGGAGCACGATTCGTGAAAGCATTAATTGTTTTAGATTGCCAAAAAGGAATGTTGGCCAGAGGGGATTTTGACCTGCTTAGAGAATATTTTGAAGTTACAAGAGATGTTTAAAGCGAGGCAGGGGATCTCATTATTCATACGCGTCATATTGATGAGAATAAGGAGAGTATTATTTACAATGGCGATAAACGAGGAGCGCTTGACGAAGAACTTTCTGCGAATGCGGATTTTTATCGTAGAAAAGATTCGCCGAATATTTTCAGAGTGAAGAGCTAAAGACGATTCTTGCGAACCATCCGGTAGATGAAGTGGTGATTACGGGACTGAACGCGGAATATTGCTGCTTATTCTCTGCTATTATCGCTTCAGACAGAGGCTATAAGGTGACTTACATTGAAGATGCAACGGGCAGCGTCAATGACGGCAACACTATGAAATGCCAGGGCTCGACCTTGTTGACTTCGTTGGCTGTGTCTTGGATTGGTCTGGGCAAGTCGAGATCCTATACTTCGATGAGTACAAAGAGAGGGTAACAGTCGATTTGTGGTCGGTAAGGGAACTATAAAATAAATTGAAATCAGAAGCAGGCGAGTAACATTTTGCCTGCTACTTTTTATTTGACGATGGAAAGTAAACTTGACATTTTTACTAGAAAATAATTATATTGTATGTAAAGTAAACTTTCCATTTAAGGAGGGGATTGAATGTGAAGAATAGACTGGAAGAAATTCGAAAAGCAAAGGGAATCACGCAAGAAGAGCTCGCGAATGCCCTTGAAGTTTCAAGGCAAACAGTGGGGTCTTTAGAAAAACGGAAGATACAATCCGTCCATCATCTTGGCATTTAAAATAGCGAGATTCTTCAACGTATCGATTGAAGAGGTTTTTATTTACGAGGAGGATCGAAAAATGAAGAAAAAATAACATTTGGTATTTAGGATATGTAATCGGACTTTGTAGTTTGATTCTATCGTGGACTTTTAATTTGAATGGAGCTATCAAAGTGCTGTTGACTTTTTGTTTTGCCATCAGCGTATCTGTTTCATATGTGCAACTCACTCACCTTAGACTATTGGCAAGAATAGTGATTACAAAATTAGTATGAATGATGAACGAAATGAAAAAAATCAGAGATAAAAGTAAAATGCAACGATGGCATCTGTACTTATGCTCCTAATAGGAATTATTGCAGTTATCTGTATTGAAGTAGAGGCGTACTTACCTGCAACGTTGTTAACTATTTCGCTAGCGTGCTCTCCTATTCTTATGTTTTTTTATCAGTAAGTATTATGAGAATAAATATTAAAACTTGTTATCAAATATTCTTCCATAAGCCATTGAAGCAACAACGGGAACATGAGATAATGGGACTAAGACAGTCATTTTGATTAAAGATATAAACAATTTTGTAACCGCAACTAAAGATAAGTTGCGACTTTGGAGGGACGATATGGATTACCAATCAGTACGATACACACACTTTATACTAGAGGCGCAGGAATTGTAGCAATGGTTCTGATTCTTTGCGTGGCAGTGGTAATAAGCGATACGCTTCTTCAAACGGTGAGGGGAATTCATAGTGGTCTTCGCAGGATTATTGCTGGGGATCCAACTGATTAATAAATGGTATTTAGGCAATGTAGCGAAACTACTTCACGTGGATTTGGATTTAGCATCGTGGAAACAATATATCGAATTCAATAAAACGGCCAAAAGAGCGGCCCTTCAGATAGATGCAAAAACGACAGAAGTCTCTTACGCCTACATGACAGGAGATTTTTGAAACAGCGGTTCAGAAGGCCAAAAGAAGCCTTGGAATTGGACGGTCTTAAACCACAATTTAAGGATATTTTGAAAGCTATCTGATTCGTTCGGTCGTTTTGAGCCAGCCGAGTTGATCAGAGAAGAACTGGATGTAATGCTTAACGAATTGACGATTACAGAACCGATATTGGCCAAGAAAAAAACCGAACAAGTAAGTGAGGCTCTCTATGACTTAACCATCGCGCGTGAGAGTAACGACTACTTCGACACCTTGACGAATGAATTCAAGTATCCACAGTTAGAAATCATCTACTACCAAGCATTGAATGCCACCATTAAAAGGCGATACGGCTCGCGCAAACGAATTACTAAACAAGCTCGTTCATGAAGATGAAGAGTTGTATGTGGTGAGAATGGCAAAGGTTCTATTGAATGGGACAGTTGAAAGATAGAAGAGCCATAATTACAAATTGTTTTGTAAAAAAAGATAAATAAGTTTTTAGAATAATGGAGATAGAGGATGCAAATTAAAAAATTAGATAGAATCATGGGATTGTTTTTGCTTTTTCAACAGTAGTATTGATTTATATGTTTTTACAAATCGAGATTTTACATGGGCTTTTTCAAGACACCAAAATATTCTCAGTTGGTATATCAGACCATTATTTATAATCCCAATTGTTATTGGTGCTTATAAACAATCTTTTTCGATTTTGTTTATGTCGATTTTTGCTTATTCACGAGTATGTTTTGGTTTCCAAAAACCGGAAGCGGTGAATGAACAGGTTCATTTATTCTTAGAGTTCGAGAAGAACTATTTAACGAGTGGTTGGACAACTGAGAAAAATAGTCGTTTGTACATTGATTCTATTATTCTTTTATTTTTATGATTTACACTACTTGGAACCGAAAATGGGGACAATTATTATGGGTTGTAATCGCTGGAGCTGTACTAAAAGGTCGTCCATAGTATCCTATCTAGTGGAGAAAATGGAATGGCACTCGTTAAACCAGCAGCTACTGGGTTAGTGATTTGTATAGTGATTATCGTCTTTATTAAGAATAAAAAGAGAAAAAATAGTCGCTTCAACAAAGAAAAAAGTGCGAAAGTTCATAGTGACGAATAGAGTACACCTTATCAGTAGGATAAGGTGTTATTTTATGGAATCCATAGTATAAGAATTGTGCTATAATGGTTGTATTCATTTTTTCAGAAAGAAGTGATGATCATGGATTTTTCGAGTAATAGGAGATACTTATAGATATGGCGTTAGAGTATCGGCCATTGTTGTGAAGGATGGCAAGTTGCTCACTTATAAAGTAGAAGATCAGAAATCACTTAGTAGGCGGAGCAATATTAGTAGGTGAAGCAAGCCGTAAAGCTGTAGCTAGAGAAGTGAAAGAGGAACTAGGGTGTCGATTGTGAAGTCGAAGAGTTGATGTTTTGTTGTGGAAAATCGATTTGATTATAAAGGCGAACTCCATCATATGATTGAATTTCATTATAAAAGTGACTCTTCTAGGGAGGTTCCATCTCATACGTTGGATGAAGGAAAATATGAATGTGAATGGATAGACCTCCAAAGATTAAGTGAGTATGATATACGACCTCAATATTTAACAAGAGAATTACCCTTTGGAAAGCTGGAATAAAACAGATTGATATAGGGTTTGAAAAATATTATGAGAAAAAAATATTAGAGGTAGATTGAAAAGGTGATAAATAATCTTCCATAAGCCATTGAAGCGTCAAAGAGAACATGAGATAATGGGCTAGGACAGTTATTTTGATTGAAGATATAAATAAATTTGTAACCGCAATCATATGCAGGCAGATTGCGACTTTGGAGAAATGATATTGATTATAAATCAGTAGGAAAAGTATATGCTCTCAATGATTTAGCCATCGATGCGACGAGTAACGACTACTTCGAAGCGTTAACGAACCAATACAAGTACCATAGCTAAAATCATCTACTGAGGGCCTCGAACGCCACAATTAAAGACGATTCGAATCGTGCCACGATCTACTTAGCCAGCTTGTCGACAAAAAAACGAAGAGTTGTATGTTGTGAGGATGGGAAAGAAAAATTAAAAATAATTACTAATAATAAGTGATGGGAGGAAAAATGTTTCACCAATATAAAAAGATAGTTCGTATTTACGTTCCGCTATATTTAAGGCATATAAAGAAAAATGTGCATATCACGGAAGAACGATTCAGCAACGTGATATGCAAATAGACCATATTCTACCATCTAATCCACAAGCAACCGTTGATAATGAAGTTAAGGAATATTTTACTGAATTAAACAGAGATGGATTTATTGTTGACTCGATTGAAAATTACCTACCTTCCTGTGCAGCATGTAATAGAGAAAAACAAATCAAATTTTCAAAGTTGCAAACTTACGATTTTATCATGAGATGGCGCTAAATCATGTGGAGAAAAATATTAAGGCTAATTGATAAGCAAAAAACAACTCAGGAAACCTTTTATGAGCCCGTTAACACAGAAATATGGAAAGAAATTGATTTTTCTTATCAACGCGATTTATCGCATGCTATTATGGGATATCGCTTAACATCAGCAGATGTTGAAGCTTGTCCATATTTTCCACAAGTCGAGAAAATAATACACCAATTGTCAATTGTAGATTATGCAATATTGGAAGGTGAAACGGGATGTGGAAATCTATATGTATTTATCAAGTTGCGTATGAATTTTATAAAAATAATTGGAGAGTCTATGAATATAACGGTACAGAAGATATCGATGCTACATCAATTAAAAATAATTCAGAATTATCCTTTTTATTTGATTGATGATGCACAAAGACTATCTGATAAAGTAATAAACGAATTAAAAATCTTTCAAGACCAAATTTAAAGATATTACTAGCAAAGACGATTTCAACAGTTGTTAAACAAGATACAATATTATTGACTAATAAAGATGCAGTTGAAATTATATATATGGATTTTCTTAAAAAGAAAGATGAAATTGTTTCGATAGTACACAATTGTGATAATAGTATTGAATAACCCTTGCAAGTCAACCGATAGAGCGGAGATTAAATGAAGCAAAAAAAGCTATAACGCCGTGGCAATTCAACTATATATTACGAGGAGGGTGGCATACTATGAAAGAACGGTATCAAGCCATTTGTACAAAGAATAACCGTTCTCTCCTAGTAGTAGCAATTGCTGTTCTCCAAATATTAAAATTAGATAATAATGTGGATTTTAACTGGATATGTAATGAATTAAAAATTGATAGTTCATTAATTTGGGGAAGAGAGGATTTGGATTATCTAATTGATAAGATGATTCTGCTCTCTGAAGAAGATTTACGTATTGTTCATATGGAAAGTGCAAAAGTAATTATAGCGTTGTTTTTAAAGATAGCTCTGCAAACAGAAAAGAAATAATACTTAAGCTAATTGAAGAGATGATTCTGAGAAAAGAAGTTTCACCGTTAGGGATTGTCTGGCTATGCAATGGAATGAGTAGTTATGGGGAATATGAATTTATTATAACTGAAAAGATGATAGATACAATTTTAAATGATATAAGTTATATTGAATCTTCTAAAGAGAAAATGGAAATAGCTTATTTTATTGAAAAAGTCTTTAATATGAAGTGTAAAAAAGAAATGGTAGATTTTATTTCAATAAAAACGAAGCAGTATTCCTTGATTGGATTGAAAAAGCAAATAATGAAACAGCGTATGCTTATTCTCATTTGATAAATACTTTAATTAACGTAGATCGCAAGAAACATAAAGAAATTATAAAAGAAAATTAATTGGGTAAACCTACATGAATCAATGTATAAAAGAAGAAAATCCAAGCTTTTTATTCTTGGGGACAATTATACAACCAGTTGATATTCTCACTTCCCAAAAAGACTGTTTGCTAGTGGGGAAAAATGTTAGAGAAGTCTATAAATAAATTTACGGAAATAATTACAATTTCAAATATTGCAGAGTTAACAGATTTTTTGTGTTTGGTTATATATACTAATCCAGTATATACAACGTTGTATTTGAATTTAATTCCTATATATGAAGAATACTTTTTAAATAATATGTCAGATGCCATTTATTTATTTAGTTTTGATTTTTCATATACATATGTGGTATAAACTTATTGGGAGGGCATGATCCACAACCTTGGAAAAAGAGATCAGTCTGAATTAATAGTATCAGTACTTCCAGAAAAAGAATTCTCTGAAGTAATCATTAATTGTCAACCAAGAGAGTTGGCATGCTATACAACCAATCATGTATCTGAGTTGCCCTTCATGATAAGCAAGAAAGCAAGGAGAATTGTCAATAATATTGATATAAACAAGTTGTCTGAAAAAGCAAGGCAATGTTGGGAGAAAGTAGTTTTGAAATTTCAGAATTATGTGAAATTTTATATTTAGGTTATCCTAAAGTGGCAAAAATTCATTAGCAAATAATCTTGATGAAATTTCAACTATGTATTCTCCTTTAATATCGATGTCACCCACAAGCGGTATAAAGGCATTCGATAAAGGTATAAAGATAGATTTATTTACAGAAAGATGGTGGAACTTTTAGCTTTTTATGCATTAAAAAGTTTATATAAAAACAGATAAAGAAAAACTAAAAGAATAATTTTCGGAAAATACCGTTCAAATTATTGAGAAAATTAATACTATTACATCACTAGAATTCGAAGAAATATACTTTTTAAAGTTTATTCAATTGATAAAAGAAATCGATATTAAGATTTTGATAGTATTGTCGATAAATTAGATTATCAACAAATTGAAAAGAATTTTTAATAAAGAATTTATCTATAAAGGAAAAAGCGAAAACAATCCAGGAAAAATCAGTTTGATAAACTTATAAAACAAAATCTTTAGAGGTTTAATGTATTAATTACAATCGAACTATTTTTATATTAAATCTAAATTCATTGTTAAAACAATAAATTCTAATGTTAAAAGGTTTGAGATTAGTTAATGCAAATTTGGGTACAGAAATTTAATAATAATTTAATTGGAGTTATGTGTAACATGAAAACAAAGTATATTATTAGAATACGTCTATTGTCAGAAGATGACGAGCCAGATTTTATTTTTGGGCTCGAGTTTGGTTCTCCTCGAGAATCGGAGCATGGAATTGGCTTAAAAATGTCATTGAATACAATGGATATTATTGATTATGGAGATGCAGAGGTTGCTTATTTTTAATTATTTCGTAGTCATTATCTATTAACAACAACAAACCGGAGCCCTGTAAAGGGCTCCAGCCTACTATTCACCAACAGCCTTCTTATAGTATAGCTCTAACCCAAGCGCTGCGACTAGTAGCACTGCACCGACTGGTAAAGTAGAGGTTGGGTGAGACGGAGCTAGTTCATGAGATGTCGAAAACTCCTTTGAGGAAGCTGCCGAAGATGAAGGTGAGGACACCCATCTTGTAGGCTGCTTGTGCGTCTTCTGACTCAGGAAGGTTTTTCTCGGTCATTTTCGCTATGAGATTTGGCATCACTCCAAGTACGAGTGGAATCATAAAGAGTAAGCACATAGAATGGGGAGTAGACTTGGTGGCTGAAGAATTCATACACCGTTCCGACGACGAGTGTCACCACCGTTGCGACTGTGTGAGATGTCAGTCCTGTTTCTTTTTATAAGTAGACAATGTCACTCACCTCTCTCTTCGATGTTTCGACCATTTGTAGTCGGTTTGCAATGAGTTTGTCCGTTAAAAGTACATGGTTGATGATCGCCACCGTCTAAGTTATCAAAAGCGGTTGTGACGTTCAATTCTTTCATAAACTCAGCTAGCTGCTTCAACGATAATCCTTTACTTTTTCGCTTGTACGTCCGTCTGATACCACGAATACATAGGTATTGTCGTCGACGATTCCGATAGCGGTACGCGGATTCGCTTGCCATGGCTTTCCCAACTTCGTCAGAGCTATCTACAGAAATTTCTCCGTTTTTCAATTAACGCTGGGCCAAATGACAAGACTTGCATCGCGCCGTTGTTCACTAACTGTTGGGCTGTGATGTCGCTTCTTTCTGATGATGCCGAAGCTTCCGTCCTTGTAGATGACTAAATCTTCTTGGCTAGCATTCTGACTCTCACTTCCGTAACAGTTATGTCCGTTACGAACGACGTATCCAACATCTCAGCGCCGTAGTAGTCTCCGTTAATCGCAGAGATCGCGTTCACGCTTTTTAGCAGTCGTTGACGTCTTTGCGGTTACGTTTCGACCGTACGTTTCGTTGGCCAAGGCGGTCTTAATCGATGCGTTTCCTTTGATTTTTACGGTTGCGACGTGGATTTTGAGTGTTGTTTCGCTCGTACGTCTCAGTGTGATGGATTTCGTATCGTCCTCGTAGGCCGTCGCCGTGCTCACGGTTGGCGTTGTAGAAGTGCCAGTGCTAGTTGAACTGCTCGAGTTCCCCGACGTTCCCGTACCGCTTGCGCTATTTCCTGGGGATGTGTTTGTTGCCGCAGCCGTTTCATTACTGAACTTTGCGAGGCTCTTAGAGATGAAGAGCGTATCGGCCACGACCATTTCGAAGCCCCGATGAGGGACTGCCGCATAAGCGGTCGTTAAGATTTTTCTGAGTGATTTTTCCTTTTTGTTATTTGACATAATGTACACCTTTCTCTTGTCCAAAAATCAGTTTCTTTTGTACAAACCAGTTAAAGAAGAACATCCCGATTTCGGTCATGATTTTGCCGATGAAGGGTTCGATACCCAGTCCATAGCTGAGACCCATGAGGATGAGCGTGTTCAGTGTTAATGAGAAGCTGGCGAGTAAAATATAGCCGCCGAGGTTCTTTTTAGAAAACGGTTTTGTCGCTGGCAAAGACGAACTCTTTATTCACGAAGAAGTTGAATCCTGCGTAATCATCCTTGCGATCACGTTAGCGGTCACGAGTGGAACGCCAATAAAAATCTGGAAAACGTAGAGTGTAGTCTAGAAAAAACGAGAGAATGGAAGATAGGGCGAACTGGAAAATCTCTTTGTAAATTCTGAATGAATCGCGAAGAGGGATTAAAGTGTGACCCCTCATTTTTGTTCTCGTAAATCGTTTGAATGTCTAGCTCGCAGAAGGGCGTTTTTCTTTTTGCCCACACCATCAACATGTTCATTTCGTATTCGAAACGGGATCCTGAGATTTCAAGCATTTTATCTAAATGCGAGCTTGAGAATCCACGCAGACCTGTTTGGGTATCGCTAAGTTTCGTCCCGCTGGTCAGCTCGAAAAATTTTTAAGGTGATTTTTGTTTCCAAGGCGGCTTTTAAGTGGGACGTGGGAAGCGTCGAAGTTTCGAACGCCGAGTACGAGGCTATCTTGTTCAAGGGGCTGCTCGGTTGGCGATGCGCACGATGTCTTCTGGGCTATGTTGTCCGTCAGAGTCCGCGGTTACGATCGCTACTTCCTCATGAGCATGAGTTTCTCTAATATATCGATAAGCGGTTTTGAGCGCTTCTCCTTTTCCCTTTGTTTTCGGGGTGGGTTAAAACGGTCGCTCCTGTAAGCATTCATGAAGATAGGAGGATAGTTCTCCCCGCTACCATCATCCACTACGATGACTTCTAAGCTTTTGGCGATGAGTTGCTGCGTTAAAGGAATTAATTTTTCCTCAGGTTCATATGCTGGAATAATGACGATTGTTTTCATGGTTGTCACTGCTCGCCTGGTTTGGGGAGCTTCTCCTTTCCGTTAGGTTAACTATACTTTGCACGACGAACCTAAAACCTACTTAAAGAGGTGGATAAAAATAAAATTAGCATTTAATATAGTATTTAAAAGAAAAATGAAAAATCCCCTAGCGTCAGGTATTGCTTGTAACGCTACGTAATGTAGTAATATGCAGGCATTAAGGAGGTGAAAGCTATGTCAAAATATACGACAGGGGAGCTTGCGAAACTTTGCAATGTGACTGTTCAGAACCGTTCAGTATTATGACAAAAGAGGCATCTTGATTCCGACAGAACTTTCTGAAGGAGGTAGAAGATTATATTCTGAAAGTGATCTTCAACGTCTACAAGTCATTTGTTTTTCTTCAGGGAGGTGGATGTACCCATCGATGCCATTTCTCAATTGTTAGAAGAAGAACATCCTGAAAAAGTGATTTTCTATTTTAATGAGAACAACAGGAAAGTCTATTGATGGAAGAAATTCAAGAGAAACAAGAGCAATTAGAAAAATTGCGTGAATTACAGATCGACAGTCCAAAACAAAGAATCCTTCTCACTTGAATCCATCGCGGACATAGCAGTAGTGATGAAAGGTAAAAACAACTCAAAAAAACTTTACCGGATTATACTTTCAACAGGATTGGTGGTTGGAGCGCTTCAGTGGGTGTCTATTGTATTCTGGATTTTCAAAAGGAATGTGGTGAGGGATTTGCTCTATGGGCTCTTTTTGCAACGGTATGGCTTATTTGGGTATGTAACTATTATTACAAACACGTAAAATATATTTGCCCTGAGTGCCATCAAGAATTTAAACCAGGAAAGAAAGAAGCTATTCTTGCAAAGCATACGCCAACAACTCGGAATTTAACTTGCCAAGAGTGCGGACATAAAGGATTCTGTATTGAAATTTGGGACGGTGATCGAGCATGAGTGGATTTAATCAAATCGTTCTTAATTAACCACGATTCCGTCATTAATCGTGACGATTATTTTTGCTTCTTTTGATAGGAATTTTACCTATTGTTTTATTGGATGCGAAGTCATAAAGGTCAAGTGAAAATCAGTTATTTTATTGCTGGGGCACTAGGATTTATTGTTTCTGCCCGTATTCTTGAATCATGCTTCCATTATTTCTTTTTACTGGCAGATAACCCGATTTCTCAGTTTCTAAATGGAAATACTGTAGCGTTTATTTTATATGGAATGATAATGGCAGGGATTTTTGAGGAATGTGGTCGCTATATCGTGTTAAAAATACATTATGAAAAACACCGCATCCGTGAGAATTCAGTTTTGTATGGAATTGGGCATGGAGCTATCGAAATTCTAACGGTTGTCTTTCCGTCAATTCTGCTTTACTTAGTGATTGCGACATCACTTCAGAACGGAAGTGATCGATTCTGCGCTTGCAGCACTACATGTCACTGAAAAAGAATGCAGCCTTCGCTATGCAAAAGTTTTTCAAGCTGCAGCACAGTTTAATGTTGGAACAGCTGTGATGACGGTTCTTGAAAGAATTAGTTCAATGGGAATTCATATTGGCTGTACCATCATCGTTTATTACAGTATCATCGCAGAGAATAAAAAAGTATTTATGCCGAGCCATTTTACTACATATGATGGTGGATTGCTTTTGCAGCTCTCTATCAACGAAATGTCGTGGAGCTGGAATCGCTGAGACTGGAATTTTAGTTAAGACGATTGTCGTTGTATGGATTGCGACAAAAATATATAAAAACAAATTGGCATAACGAATCGTTGATACAAGG
>BNJT01001254.1_pt1 | contig 22817 bp, 31 predicted proteins | sample 8540491 | NCBI WGS metagenome assembly BNJT01 (sample SAMD00202455, study PRJDB9452) | human saliva metagenome | host: Homo sapiens | reverse complement strand
GTAAGAGAAATATACTAAAAAGCTTAATCTAAACAGATGAAAAATCAGGCTAAAAACAATCATTGTTTTAGCCCGATTTCTTTTTGTTTTAAATAACCTTACAAAGATTATTCTAAGCGTTTAGCCATTTCTAACCAATCTGCTTTAAATTCACGACGCATATTGTTGATTGCATCAATAATATCGTGGTGAACTAATTTTTCGTTTTGAATACCCACACAGTAGCCACCTTTGCCTTGTAGCAATATATCTACCGCATATACGCCCATACGTGAAGCTAAAAATACGGTCAAAGGCACAAGGCGAACCACCACGTTGAATATGGCCTAATACGGTTGCACGAGTTTCATGACCTACACGAGCTTCAATTTCACGAGCAAGAGAATGCACGTCAGTGATTAACTCAGTAATCGCAATGATGGCGTGGCGTTTTCCACGAATAATACTGCGTTCAATTTGACGAATTAATTCTTCACGATTAAATTCCATTTCAGATGCCACAATATATTCACAACCACCGGCAATACCTGCAGAAATAGTCAAGTCACTACAGTGACGGCCCATGATTTCTACGATAGAAATACGTTGGTGAGAACTTGAGGTGTCACGTAAACGGTCAATGGCATCAACGGCTGTTTGTAGCGCAGTTTCATAACCGATTGTGTAATCCGTACCCGCCACATCATTATCAATCGTACCTGGAATACCCACACAAGGGAAACCATGTTCTTCTGTGAGCAATTTCGCCCCCATGTAAGAACCGTCACCACCGATAACAACTAAAGCATCAATACCATGTGAACGTAAAAAATTTCTGCACATTTTTTTCACGTACCGCTGGATCCTTAAATTCAGGGAAACGAGCAGAACCTAAGAATGTACCACCACGGTTAATAATATCTGATACATTATAACGGTTTAACTGTTTGATTTTATTGTTGTATAAGCCTTGATAACCATCATAAATGCCGAATACATCAAGCCCTTTCTGCAAGTGCTGCACGCACAACACCACGAATAGCAGCATTCATACCAGGAGCATCACCACCACTGGTTAATACAGCAATTTTTTTAATCATATTTACCTACTTTGAATTCTTAAAAACAATTGGTGCTAAGATTACACCATCCATAATTTCTGCTCTAGCAAAAATTTGAAAAAAATTTACTTGAGATTTGATCTCAGTTATACATTTTTAGTGATTGAAATAACTTTCACATTTCCAAGAAAGATCTGCTTTTTGCAATGTTTTACTTTCTTTTGCGACAAGATACTTTTTGTAAATTTTTTTCACAATTTTTACTTTTGCTTAAGCGCTGAAACTTTTTCATTTCCACTTTTTGGGAATATTGGTATTGCACAAAACCACAATGGGAAATATTTTTTTCCCTTTCGCAATATCCACCTGCCAAGACGGATTTTTGTTCTGTCGGGGCATAAATGACATAGCTGTTTAATTCTGTTGCGGGCTTTTTTTAGGATTCGTTGAATTGGCACGAATTTTGAAATCTTGCACACCCAAATTACGATACACTTTTTCACGTAATGCTACACGTTGTTCAATAGAACGGGTTACATCACGATCAAGCAATACTTCAATTTGAGATTTCCAATTTTCCAAGGTTTCCGGCTCAGCAATATAAACGTAACGCGCAATCGTATCTAAATCTTGGCTTGCAGTAAGTTTATAGGTTTTGCCGTTGTATTCAATTTTTTCAGGTGTTTGAAGCTGACTCACTTTTGCCGCACAACCTGAAAGTAAAAGTGCGGTCAATATAACCAGGAATTTATTCATTGATATCTCGCTTAAATACAAATTCTTTTTCAGTAGAGGATGCTGAATCAAACCAATAACCACCAAGATCAAACTCTTTCAGTTGTTCAACACGTTCCAAACGATTTTGAATGATAAAACGACACATTAAACCACGGGCTTTTTTCGCATAAAAACTGACCACTTTGTATTTACCATTCTTATTATCTAAGAAAACTGGCTTAACAATTTGTGCCTCTAATTGGCTCTCTTTCACTGATTTATAATACTCGTCTGAAGCCAAATTGATCAAAACACGATCGCCTTGCTCATCAAGCGCTTGTTGTACTGATTGAGTGATGATATCTCCCCAAAAAGCATAAAGATCTTTCCCTTTGGATTCGCTAACTTTGTGCCCATTTCCAAGCGGTAAGGCTGCATTAAATCAAGGGGTTTTAATAAGCCATATAAGCCGGAAAGCATACGTAAATGACGTTGAGCAAATTGCACATCTTCATCAGATAAGCTATCCGCATCTAAACCGGTATAAACATCACCTTTGAATGCCCAAATGGCTGCGCGTGAATTTTTTTCGTTGTGAGATTTTGTCCATTCCGCAAAACGAGCCGCATTTAAGCCCGCAAGCTTGTCGCTGATAGACATTAAGGAAGAAAGATCTTGGGGAGATAATTGACGACAGATTTCAATCAGTTGCTCACTATAATCCGTCAAGTGCGGTTGAGAAACAGGAAGATTTCTGACCGCACTTTCAAAATCTAAGGTTTTTGCCGGGGAAATAATGGCTAACATAGGTTCTCCTTTCTAAAACTGAACCGTATCTTAGCACAGGATAGTCTCCTTACTCTACCCCGTTTATGCTATCCGCTTATAGAGTCCATTCTCATTGACGATTAAATCTTGTAACTCCAAATCTAATAACTGCACTAAAAAGCAAATCCACCGGCAAATTCAATGCTGCAGATAAATCATCGAGGCTTATCGGTGTATAAGTGATATGTTGATAAAGTTCAGGATGACTTGGTTCCACAGCTGGTGTTTTTACTGTTAGTGGTTGAGCTATCGGCTTATTAATTTGCGTATTATGTACTGGTGGCTGAAACACAACACTGTGATTGAGGCTATCTAAAATATCTTTGACATTTTCCACCAACATCGCGCCTTGTTTGATCAACTTGTGGCAACCTTGACTGTATTCACTTTGAATATTCCCTGGCAACGCAAAAATATCGCGATTTTGTTCTAAGGCATAACGTGCTGTAATGAGTGATCCGCTTTTCTCTGTGGCTTCAATGACTAATGTCCCCAATGAAAGCCCGCTGATAATGCGATTACGACGAGGAAAATTTTCGGCAATCGGTGCCTGCGTAGGGATAAATTCAGAAACTAATGCCCCATTATTTTCGATAATTTGCTCGGCTAATCGGCGATGTTTAGCGGGGTAAATGTGATCTAATCCACTGCCCAATACGGCAATGGTCTGTCCTTGAATATCCACCACCGCTTGATGACTAAATCCATCGATACCTAATGCAAGCCCACTCGTGACAGTCAATCCTGCAAGAGAAAGTTCTGTCGCAAAATATTTTGCCCAATATTCACCGTAAGCCGAACAATAACGGCTCCCAACCATGGCAATTTGCTGGGCAGAAAGTGCGGTCAGATTGCCTTTCACAAATAATAAAGGCGGAAAGCCACTAATTTGTTTGAGTAAAAAAAGGATACTCATCTGAAAAAAACAGTGAATTAAATGATGTCCTTCTTTTTCGGCCCAACTCAAAGCGGGCTCAATGAATTTCATTTCCGGCTGAAACCAACGACGAATCTGCAAAGTATTCCAGCCCATTTGTTGAAATGCAACTTCATTATAATTTAATAAGTCTTCTATACCTACATGGGCTAGAATTTGTTGAATTCGCACACTACCTAATTTGGGTACTTGTGACAACCGCAATAAAATCGACGCAAAATCGCTCATTTATTCTCTCCTTTAAAAAAGTGAATTATGGCGAGATTGGTGTCAAAAAAATGAAAAATTTTGTCTTAATTCTGCGATTCAGATCGCAAAAAGCGAAAAAAATTTTTAGAAAAAAATCTGCATACCAGAAACAAGGAATAAATAGAACAAAAATGGCTTCTTAAAAAGCCATTTTTTTAGAGATTAATTTCGAACAATGGTTTATATTTAGAGAAATAAACTTTTAAGATTATATTGAGATATTCATTTTAGATATAAATCACTGATAAATGATTTGACAGCAAAATTTTTATCCGTAATATGGACAGCGTTTTACAGCATTTTTTACAGGATTATCTTTTTTTATGTACCAAGCCGTGTCTTTATCTCTCAACCTCCTGCTCTCACATTCTTTGTGCGGCTAAGTTGTGGATAAAAAAACACCTTTATGTAAAAAATCTATTATCAACCCGCACTTTTAAGATTGCGGGTTTTTTCGTTTTAAAAATCACGGTAAAAAAATGACCGCACTTTGAGTGATAAAAAGAAGGAAAAATACTATGACAGATCGCGTTATTATTTTTTTGATACTACCTTGCGTGATGGCGAACAAGCGTTAAAAAGCAAGCTTAACCGTTAAAGAGAAATTACAGATTGCTTTTTAGCACTTGAACGTCTAGGCGTAGATGTAATGGAAGTCGGTTTTCCGGTTTCTTCTCAAGGCGATTTTGAATCTGTTCAAACCATTGCACGCCATATCAAAAATAGTCGTGTTGCGGCACTTTCCCGTGCAGTAATTAAAGATATTGATGCTGCAGCTGAAGCCTTAAAAGTGGCAGAAGCGTTTCGTATCCATACATTTATTGCAGTTTCAGCATTACACGTTGAAGCCAAATTAAAACGTACCTTTGACGATGTCGTTGAAATGGCTGTGGCAGCGGTAAAACGTGCGCGTAACTACACGGATGATGTGGAATTTTCTTGCGAAGATGCTGGTCGTACGGGCATCGATAATATCTGTCGCATTGTTGAAGCTGCAATTAATGCGGGGGCAACCACCGTAAACATTCCAGATACCGTTGGTTTCTGCTTACCTAATCAATTCGGCAATATTATTGCTGAAGTACGTAACCGCGTACCAAATATCGATAAAGCTGTGATTTCCGTACATTGCCATAATGACTTGGGTATGGCAACGGCTAACTCCTTAACCGCAGTACAAAATGGCGCTCGTCAAATTGAATGTACTATCAACGGCATTGGTGAACGCGCAGGCAATACCTCTCTTGAAGAAGTGGTTATGGCAATGAAAGTTCGTCAAGAATTTATGGGCGTGGATACACGTATCAATACACAAGAAATCCACCGTGTCAGCCAAATGGTGAGCCAACTTTGTAATATGCCAATCCAACCGAATAAAAGCGATTGTAGGTTCGAATGCTTTCGCACATTCATCCGGTATTCACCAAGATGGTATGTTAAAAAACCAAAATACCTACGAAATCATGTCACCAGAAACTATTGGCTTGAAGAAAGAGAAATTGAACTTAACCGCCCGTTCTGGTCGCGCAGCAGTAAAAGGCCACATGGCAGATATGGGCTACACCGAACAAGATTACGATTTGGACAAATTATATGAAGCCTTCTTAAAATTGGCGGATAAAAAAGGCCAAGTGTTCGATTATGACTTGGAAGCCTTAGCCTTTATTGATATGCAACAAGGTGATGAAGATCGTTTAGTATTAGATAAACTTTCTGCACACTCCACCAAAGAATATCCAGCAACCGCTTTTGTTCAAGTGGAATTGGATGGCAATAAATTAAGCACGTCGTCAATTGGGGGGAACGGTCCTGTCGATGCGGTTTACAATGCCATCTTGAACTTAACTGGCTTAGAAATCAAAATGTCTCACTATAACTTAACCGCTAAAGGTGAAGGTGCTGAAGCCTTAGGTCAGGTGGATATCGTGGTTGAACATGAAGGCCGTAAATTCCATGGTGTTGGTTTAGCGACAGACATCGTTGAATCTTCCGCGCTTGCTTTAGTCCATGCGATCAATGCGATTTACCGTTCACATAAAGTCGCAGATATTAAGAATCATAAACATCATTAATCTATTGAGTTCCCTAGGGAGATTTGGCAGAAGTAACATCAACCTCAGCAGTGAATTTTGTGTCGTTAAAATCTCCCCCAGCCCCTCTTTACAAAAAGAGGGGAGAATATTAACCGCACTTTAGTGTGAAAGAAATAGGAAAAAAATAATATGCAATCATACAACATCGCAGTTCTACCAGGAGACGGTATCGGTCCGGAAGTGATGGCTGAAGCCATTAAAGTATTAAACAAAGTCCAAGAAAAATTTGGTTTCAAACTTAATTTCAATGAATTTTATGTAGGTGGTGCCGCAATTGATAATTGTTGTTGCCCATTACCAGCCGAAACCTTACAAGGTTGTGATGAGGCTGATGCGATTTTGTTTGGTTCTGTAGGTGGCCCGAAATGGACTAATTTACCTCCGGATCAACAACCAGAACGCGGTGCATTATTACCATTGCGTAAACATTTCAAATTATTCTGCAATCTTCGTCCTGCTACCCTTTATAAAGGTTTAGAAAAATTCTGTCCATTACGTGCAGATATTGCAGCGAAAGGATTTGATATGGTGGTTGTGCGTGAATTAACGGGCGGGATTTATTTCGGTCAGCCTAAAGGCCGTGAAGGTGAAGGTGCACAAACCAAAGCATTCGATACTGAAGTTTATTACAAATATGAAATCGAACGCATTGCACGTGCGGCTTTTGATGCGGCAATGAAACGTCGTAAACACGTCACTTCTGTAGATAAAGCGAACGTATTACAAGCTTCAATCTTATGGCGTGAAACTGTGACTGAAGTGGCGAAAGATTACCCTGAAGTCACCTTAGATCACATTTATATCGACAATGCGACCATGCAATTAATCAAAGCGCCTGAATCTTTCGATGTACTCCTCTGCTCTAACATTTTCGGCGATATTATTTCTGATGAAGCGGCGATGATCACTGGCTCTATGGGGATGTTGCCATCTGCTAGCTTAAACGAAGAAGGTTTCGGCTTATATGAGCCTGCTGGCGGTTCTGCACCAGATATCGCAGGCAAAGGCATTGCCAACCCAATCGCACAAATTCTTTCTGCGGCGATGATGTTGCGTTATAGCTTCAACTTAAACGAAGCAGCGGATGCCATTGAAAATGCCGTGCAAAAAGTCTTAGCAAATGGCCACCGTACCGGTGATTTAGCCGATGATTCTGCCCCTGTTTCAACTGCAGAAATGGGCACATTAATCGCTAACGCAATCTAATAAAAAACAATTAAAGTGCGGTTTAAAAACCCCTCACAAAAAAAGCAACGCTTTTTGAACGTTGGCTCAGCCAACGGCTCCGAAGGAGCGAGTAAATCTTCAGGATTTACGAGTAATATTTGACCGCACTTGCTACTCTAACGAATTGAGAAAAATTATGGCAAAAACTCTTTACGAAAAATTATTCGATGCCCACGTGGTGTACGAAGCTGAAGGCGAAACGCCGATTTTGTATATTAACCGTCATTTAATCCATGAAGTGACCAGTCCACAAGCCTTTGACGGTTTACGTGTTGCAGGCCGCCAAGTACGCCAAGTGAGCAAAACTTTCGGTACCATGGATCACAGTATTTCTACTCAAGTACGTGATGTGAATAAACTTGAAGGTCAAGCAAAAATTCAAGTATTGGAACTTGAAAAAAACACAAAAGCGACTGGTATTCAATTGTTCGATATGACCACCAAAGAACAAGGTATCGTGCATGTCATGGGGCCTGAGCAAGGCTTAACCTTACCGGGCATGACTATCGTTTGTGGTGACTCTCATACTGCCACTCACGGTGCATTCGGTGCCTTGGCATTTGGTATTGGTACATCTGAAGTAGAACACGTATTAGCCACACAAACCTTAAAGCAAGCCCGCGCAAAAAATATGAAAATTGAAGTGCGTGGCAAAGTAGCACCAGGCATTACTGCAAAAGATATTATTCTTGCCATCATCGGTAAAACAACCATGGCGGGCGGTACAGGCCATGTGGTGGAATTCTGCGGCGAAGCGATTCGTGACCTTTCCATGGAAGGCCGTATGACCGTTTGTAATATGGCGATTGAAATGGGCGCCAAAGCAGGATTAATCGCACCAGATGAAACCACTTTCGAATACTTAAAAGATCGTCCGCATGCACCAAAAGGTAAAGATTGGGATGATGCAGTTGCTTATTGGAAAAACCTTAAAAATCCGATGATGATGCGAAATTTGACACGGTCATCACGTTAGAAGCCAAAGACATTGCACCACAGGTAACTTGGGGAACAAAACCCAGGCCAAGTAATCGGTATCGATCAGCCAGTGCCAAATCCAGCAGAAATGACCGATCCGGTAACTCGTGCTTCAGCAGAAAAAGCGTTGAATTATATCGGTTTAGAACCGAATACCGATTTAAAAGACATTCCGGTAGATCAAGTCTTTATCGGTTCTTGTACTAATGCTCGTATCGAAGATTTACGTGCGGCAGCGGCTGTCATGAAAGGCCGCAAAAAAGCCGATAACATAAAACGTATTTTAGTGGTGCCAGGTTCCGGTTTAGTGAAAGAACAAGCGGAAAAAACGAAGGCTTGGATAAAATCTTTATCGAAGCGGGGGCTGAATGGCGTAATCCAGGCTGCTCAATGTGCTTAGGGATGAACGATGACCGTTTAGGTGAATGGGAACGCTGTGCTTCCACTTCAAACCGTAACTTTGAAGGTCGTCAAGGTCGCAATGGCCGCACTCACTTAGTGAGCCCAGCCATGGCTGCCGCAGCGGGAATGTTCGGTAAATTCGTTGATATTCGTGACGTCACATTAAACTAAGGAGCAGAAAATGGCAGGATTTAAACAACTTTCAGGCTTAGTAGTGCCATTGGATGCAGCAAACGTGGATACGGATGCGATTATTCCAAAACAATTTTTACAAGCCATTACGCGCGTAGGTTTCGGCAAACACTTATTCCATGAATGGCGTTATTTGGATGTAGAAGGCACTAAACCAAATCCAGATTTCGTATTGAATTATCCACAATATCAAGGTGCGACCATTTTATTAGCGCGTAAAAACCTTGGTTGTGGTTCTTCTCGTGAACATGCACCTTGGGCATTAGCCGATTACGGTTTCAAAGTGATGATCGCACCCAGTTTTGCGGATATTTTCTACAACAACAGCTTGAATAACCACATGTTACCGATTCGTTTAAGCGAAGAAGAAGTAGAAGAAATCTTCCAATGGGTGTGGGCAAATGAAGGCAAACAAATCCATGTGGATTTAGAAGCGATGACGGTCACTGTAGGTGACAAAGTCTATCACTTTGAACTGGATGAATTCCGCCGTCATTGTTTGTTAAACGGCTTGGATAACATCGGTTTGACATTACAACATGAAGATGCCATCAGTGAATACGAAAAAAATATTCCGGCATTTTTACGTTAATCTGTTTTTTTACTCGGACAGCAAATATTGCTAACCATTCGGCGGACAATTTGTCCGCCTTTCTTTTTGAAAACATTCCATTTTTTTACCGCACTTTCTCCCCTTTTATTTGACAGTATCCATGCTTATACCTATCATTCTCCCCAATATTGATTGATTTTTCTAAAAAGAGCAAACTATGTCACATAATCAAACCGAATTACTAAAAAAATCCCTCGCTGAACGCATCCTCATTTTAGATGGGGCGATGGGAACGATGATCCAAAAATATAAACTCACCGAAGCTGATTTTAGAGGCGAGCGTTTTAAAGAAAGTGCGGTTGATTTACGTGGCAATAATGACTTGCTCACTTTAACCCAACCCCTGTTAATCTCTGCCATTCATGAGAAATATTTACAAGCGGGCGCCGATATTATTGAAACCAATACTTTCAGTTCTACCACCATTGCGCAAGCGGATTATGATTTACAGTCTATTGCCTACGAACTGAATTTTGCAGGCGCAAAACTAGCGCGTTTAGCCGCAGATAAATACAGCACACCAGAAAAACCTCGCTTTGTTGCGGGCGTATTAGGGCCAACCAACCGTACAGCCTCTATTTCTCCTGATGTAAATGACCCGGGTTTCCGTAATGTGACTTTTTATGGAATTGGTCGATGCCTATGCTGAAGCGACCAAAGGCTTAATTGAAGGTGGTGCTGATTTAATCATGATCGAAACCATTTTCGACACGTTAAACGCAAAAGCCGCTATTTTTGCCATTGAAACCGTATTTGAAGAATTAGGTGTGGAATTGCCGATTATGATTTCCGGCACCATTACCGATGCTTCCGGCCGAACCCTTTCAGGGCAAAACCACAGAAGCATTCTACAACTCGCTTCGCCATGCCAAACCGCTCACTTTCGGTTTGAACTGTGCGCTAGGCCCGAAAGAACTTCGCCAATATGTAGAACAACTGTCTAAAATCAGCGAAACCTATGTGTCTGTTCACCCAAATGCAGGTTTACCAAATGCCTTTGGTGGCTATGATTTAGGTGCAGAAGAGATGGCAGCACACCTTAAAGAATGGGCTAAAAGTGGCTTTGTGAACATTGTCGGTGGTTGTTGTGGTACGACGCCAGAGCATATCAAAGCCTTTGCCGATGCCATGCAAGGTATTGCGCCGCGTAAATTACCTGAAATTAAAACCGCAATGCGTTTATCCGGTTTAGAGCCGCTCAATATTGATGATGAAAGCCTATTCGTAAACGTGGGCGAACGTAATAACGTGACAGGTTCAGCAAAATTCAAACGATTAATTAAAGAAGACAAATTTGCCGAAGCCATTGAAATTGCCATCGACCAAGTGGAAAACGGTGCACAAGTGATTGACGTCAATATGGATGAAGCATTATTAGACGGCAAAAAATGCATGACCCGTTTCCTCAATATTATGGCAACCGAACCCGATGCGGCAAAAGTGCCAGTCATGATCGACTCATCTAAATGGGAAGTGATTGAGGCAGGTTTACAGTCGGTACAAGGTAAACCGATTGTAAACTCCATCTCGTTAAAAGAGGGCGAAGAAATCTTTATCGAGCACGCTAAACTGGTGCGCAAATATGGCGCAGCCGTGGTGGTTATGGCGTTTGACGAGGTAGGGCAAGCCGATACTGAAGATCGCAAAGTCGAAATTTGTAGCCGTGCTTATGACATTTTGGTGAACCAAGTCGGCTTCCCGCCAGAAGACATTATTTTCGACCCAAATATTTTTGCTATCGGTACAGGGATTGAAGAACACAACAACTACGGTGTGGATTTTATCAATGCCACAGGTCGCATTAAACGCGCGCTACCACATGCGAAAAATCTCAGGTGGGGTGTCGAATGTCTCTTTCTCATTCCGTGGTAACAATGTGATGCGTGAAGCGATTCACGCCGTCTTCCTCTATCACGCCATTAAGCAAGGCATGGATATGGGGATTGTAAATGCAGGACAGCTCGCAATTTATGACGATCTCGATCCTGAATTACGTGAAATTGTGGAAGATGCGGTATTAAACCGCAGCCCAGATGCCACCGAAAAAAACTGCTCGATATTTCGGAAAAAAATATCGTAACCAAGGCAACGATGAAAGTGCGGCCGATTCTGTGGCAGAATGGCGCACTTGGCCAGTAGAAGAACGTTTAAAACACGCGCTTGTGAAAGGGATTACCACTTACATTGTGGAAGATACGGAAGAAGCTCGCCAAACATTACCAAGCCCATTAGATGTGATTGAAGGCCCGTTAATGGCGGGCATGGACGTAGTCGGCGATTTATTCGGTGACGGTAAAATGTTCCTGCCACAAGTGGTGAAATCTGCACGCGTAATGAAACAATCCGTAGCCTATTTAGAGCCGTTTATCAATGCCACCAAACAAAAAGGTTCAAGCAACGGCAAAGTTGTGATTGCAACCGTAAAAAGGCGATGTGCACGACATCGGTAAGAACATCGTAAGCGTGGTGATGCAATGTAATAACTTTGAAGTGATTGACTTGGGCGTGATGGTGCCGGCGGATAAAATCATTCAAACCGCCATTGATGAAAAAGCCGATATCATCGCATTAAGTGGTTTGATTACCCCTTCTTTAGATGAGATGGAATACTTCTGGGGGAAATGACTCGTTTAGGGTTTAAATCTGCCTGTGATGATCGGCGGTGCGACCACCTCTAAAGAACATACGGCGATTAAACTTTATCCAAAATATAAAGAACACGGTGTATTTTATACCTCTAACGCCTCCCGTGCGGTAACGGTGTGTGCGACATTAATGAACCCAGAAAGCCGTGCGGCATTGTGGGAACAGTTCAAGAAAGATTACGAGAAAATTCAGCAATCGTTCTCTAACCGTAAACCGCTTCGTAAACAACTGAGCATTGAAGAAGCACGCGCAAACCGCTTTGATGGCTTTAGTGGCGAATGGGCAGATTACGTGCCACCAACACCAAAACCAAACGGGCATTGTGGAATTCAAAAATGTGCCGATTGCCGAGCTGCGTAAATTTATCGACTGGTCGCCATTCTTCCGCATTTGGGGCTTGATGGGGGGTTACCCTGATGCCTTTGATTATCCGGAAGGCGGTGAAGAAGCACGCAAAGTGTGGAACGATGCGCAAGTGGTTTTAGATGAATTAGAACAAAACCACAAACTCAACCCAAGCGGTATCTTAGGCATTTTCCCTGCGGAACGTGTGGGCGATGATGTGGTGCTTTTCGCTGATGAAGACCGCACGCAAACCATTGGCACGGCTTACGGCTTACGCCAACAAACGGAACGTGGCAAAAACAGCAAAAGCCAATTTAACTTTGCCTTAAGCGACTTTATCGCCGATCGCGAAAGCAGTAAAAAAGACTGGTTCGGCATGTTCGCCGTCTGTGCGGGCATTGAAGAAATGGAGCTAGTGGAAGGCTATAAAGCCGCCGGCGACGACTACAACGCCATCTTGCTACAAGCCGTCGGCGACCGCCTCGCCGAAGCCATGGCTGAATACTTGCACTTTGAGCTTCGCACCCGCATTTGGGGCTACACGCAAGAAGAATTCGACAACCAAGGGTTAATCAATGAAAACTATGTCGGCATCCGCCCTGCGCCAGGCTATCCAAGCTGCCCAGAACACACAGAAAAAAAGCCTTGATTTGGGATTTACTAGAAGTAGAACAACGCATCGGCATGAAACTCACTGAAAGCTACGCCATGTGGCCAGCGGCTTCCGTCTGCGGTTGGTACTTCACCCACCCAGCAAGCAACTATTTCACTTTAGGTCGCATTGATGAAGATCAAGCTCAAGATTATGCCAAACGTAAAGGCTGGGATGAGAGAGAGATGATGAAATGGCTAGGTGTGGCGATGAAGTAGATTTATAATACTTTAAATCATTCATTAGCTTTCATAAATAAATTTAGCTTTTTATAAAAAGACTCTTGTTTCATAAAAAAATTGAATATATGATACAGGAAATATTAGAATAATTCCTTTAGGAAATATAATGAATAATTTTAAAAAAATAAAAATTTCTCCTTCCATGTGGCTTAATAATTTTTCTTTGTAAAAAGAAACTTGAAAAAAACCTAATGGTTCACCTTTATATACTTACCAAGTAAGCGATAGTGAATTTAATGAACTAAAAATATATTTACAATCTGCCGTTCAGCACGACAAAGAAAATTATATTTTACCAGCACTATTCTGTCTGTACTGTTCTGAATGGTATCGCAGGTTTTATAAAGGGGAATGGAGTTGGGAGCCTATATTAAAAATCATTAAATATCAAATTAGAAACTAACTTTCGTAGCTACTTAGTTCAAAATGGACTTAAGTATTGGAATAGACAAATAATTCGATATAATAATTCTCATAACAGTTATCTTGGTTCGATATTTCGTGAAGGCGGTCTACCTTACTCATTACTTATCCAAGAAGGTAGTCGATTCCAAGAATTATTTCGAAAAAAATACTCGACCTATACTATAAAAAAATCCTCAACTTATCTTAGAACAGAACTCTTTACTACCTTTTTCTTAATTACTTCCCCGAAGCTTTTTAAAGAGAAAACAACATTATCTTTAATCATAGAAATGGCAAGTAATTTAATATCCTTAGTAGACAAACATGATCTCGCTCATCTATCTGACCCTATTGGCTATCTTGAGGAAAAATCTCCCTGATTGGCGAATTAAATTTCCTATTCCTTTAACTGATAAAACTGCTGATAAATTTATACTTGGGCTATTTAATTCAGTAGTTAAAGAAAAAAATTAAGATTAAAAATTAAACAATAAACTTACCATTAAACAATATTTATTATCTTTATGTAACACTGAATTTAGGGTTTCGCTAGATATTCCTAAAGTTTTTTTAGTTTTATTCCTTCTGAAGAAATCTCCTCGCAGAGATTTACTCTTTATCTTTATGAAGGTAATAGATGTTTAAGTGAAATAAGTTCCGCATATCTGAACCACCGTGACTCATCGAACCAAGAGAGAGTGGAGATTAAATTACGAAATACTAATCTAGATGTAAAAAAAGAATAAACTATGAAATGCCGTTAAGGTTAGTTATTACACAACAAGGCATGATTATTTATCAAGAGCCTCTTATAGAAAGTGAACTATTAATTGATGATATGCCCGTAATTTTAAGTGATGAGGAACATCCTCAAGTTATGGGAATAGGTAGTGTAAAGAAAAAAAGGACATCACTACATCTTATAGTGAATAAATCATCAACGATTGAGTTAATTAGCTCGCATTCCAAAAATACAACAAATTGATGAAACTAGTAATTATAAACACTATCGATTTAGTGGCGAAATAGTAATTATTCAAAAATAGTGAGAAATTCTTTATTTCAAGCCTAAATGACCATATTAGAGAGGAAATAAAGATTATTGGACACATGTTGCCTTATTTCACACCTAGCGGAAACCCTATCTATTTAGGCAGACCGAAGCTTAGTCAAAAGAATGATATATTCAATTTAGACATTCTAAATAATCAACATGATAACTCTATTTATGGTAGTAACTATGCTCGAATCTTAGACGGTGAAGGCAATACTATATTTAAGAAAAAAATATCCATTCTTCCTCCTGATTTTAAGGTAAAAATTATATAACAACAGAACACCTAGAAATGGAATAGTTGAGTTTTCTACATCTCAATCATTTACAATAGAAAACTTATCTGATGGTTTAAGTAGCCAAATTACTCCCATTCTTGATATTGGGAAAAAAACTACATGTAATAAGTAACTCAATTCCTCCATCTATACTAAAAAGTTAGAATCCGATGTAATTTAGGTTCATCTGTGGATATAGAACTTCCTTTTCCCTCTTCTGGGGTATTATTATTAAATAAAGATCAGAATGAAATTCCAATTAATGAAACTCTTTCTTTAAAAAGAACTTTTTAGGATGTCGTTTACGTTTTTATCCTAATATTAATACAGCCACGGTATATACTGTAGACATAAAAAAATAGCTTAAACAATCAGAAGTATTGGACTTACCATATTAATGATAAGCCTGTTGACATAAACTTATATGAATTACGTCAAGAGATATTATCTTTACTATCTTCAACAGGAAATTTAGATGAAATAATAAAAAGTAATTATTTCAAGAAACAACATAGAAATCAGACAGATTAATATTGGACTATACTCAGATAATATTTCAATTAAGAATGGTACTATAGAACTCCACAATACAGATATAAAAACTAGAATTATTATCTTTAACAACTTTAGAAACTAACTCTTTAATATTGACTGATGAAGGAAAATATTTACTCCGAATCAAATTTACAGTCCAAGCTTAATTATCCCTCAAAAAAACTCGGTCTTACAGAGCAGAGCTGAATTCATTCCTGCTACACACTTAATACCAATTCAAGAAGAGTTACAACATGCTATATCTCTTCCACCAGAGCAATATCAAATAGGTATCCAAGTAGTATTAGATAAAATGGCAAAAGACATAAATCACCCAGGATGGGAATATTTAGATAAGCTTTTACTCTAGATTTAACTATTTACCTCTCCCAACCTTCTTAGTATGGAAAGAATTGATTAAAAAAACCATGAGGCTCTAGCTATGTTTGTGGTAAGACATAATGAAACAGAGAAAATCATGCAAATACTACAGGATGAGTACAATGTCATTTGGCTACTTATTCCAATATCAACTTGGCATGATAAACTTGATAAGTTTAAACAAAAATACCTGGAATTTCCATCATTGATATTAGATGAATTATTAAAAAGATAAAAATGGATAAAAATTTATTACTTTTTTTACCAGCTATAAAGAAAGAAAAATAATAAATTACCAATTTCTATAATGCATAATTCCATATTACCTCAATGGTATCAAGAATTAAATAGAAGACACTGTGAAGAATATTGGATTTCTGATTTTTTTCTGAAGAACTTATGGAATGGATCGAGATAAATTATCCAGTATTAAATTTTTCCACTCTATAGTAAAGCACATCAAGCGGTAGTATATTTTCCATTCTTCGCTGCAGCTGTTACAGCTGGAAAAAGCTAAATTTAATGATTTAAGAGATATGACAGATAAAGATTTTTTTATATTTTTAAATCTCTTATTGAATTTGACCAAGATTGGTTTAAACCAGTTTATTTATTTTCACTTGAATACTTTAACTAATTCTAGAAATTAATAATAGAGAGAATAATATGAAAGCTTATTTTTTTCAAAAACTAAGAATACAAACAAATAATAAAGCAAAAAGAAGCATCTTTTAAGTATTTTTAGGCATCTCACAACCAGAATTAAGAAATCACTTAAGTCAACAAATGACTCAGTGCGAAGCTTTCGTGACTCAACCTATTTTTGAACCTATGTTTAGTTGGGAAAAACATATTCATAAAATGGAAGAATTAGGTAGAGAAGGACTACTATCTGACGCTGTGATTGAAGCACTTAATTCTGATAAAAATGATCGATATGTATTTAAGAAGTATTGGTATCCTTTTAAACACCAATACCAAGCATGGAAAGATTTACTTTCTAGAAATACGCAGTCTAGAATTATTACTAGCGGTACCGGCTCAGGTAAAAACAGAGTGTTTTATGGTTCCAGTATTAGAAGATCTTTACCGAGAAACAGCTCAAAATAATGAACAATTAACGGGGGTGAGAGCTCTATTTCTTTATCCTCTAAATGCATTAATCAACTCTCAACAAGAAAGATTAAGCGCTTGGACAAGCCACTTTGGAGATAAATTACGATTCTGCTTGTATAATGGAGAAACAGAAGAGTTTTCCGAGACAGTAAAACATGCCCAAAAACTAACACCTCAGCAAGTCTTATCTCGTGAACTATTGAGAGAAAATCCATCGCCTATTTTAGTAACAAATGGCACTATGCTGGAACATATGTTAATTCGACAAATAGATGCTCCCATTATCAATAAATCTAAGGGAAAATTACGCTGGATAATTCTTGATGAAGCTCATACTTATGTCGGTTCACAAGCAGCTGAATTAGCCTTACAATTGCGTCGAGTTATGAATGCATTTGAAGTAAAAGCTGAAGATATTCGTTTTGTTGCCACCTCTGCAACGATTGCTGGGACAGATTCTGAAAGACAGCTAAAACGATATTTATCTAACTTAGCCAATATTTCTGAATCACAAATTGCAGTTATCGGAGGACAACGTCAAATTCCTGCACTTCCTACACTACCCCCAAAAAAATCACTTACATTAGAAGATATTGAAAAAATTGAAAATGAAAATGAAATTTCAGAGCTACGCTTTAATGCCTTACTAAGCTCACCAAAAGCTATTGAAATCCGAAATTTATTTGCTCATAAAATAGTTTCTACTCAAGATGCATTGAATAAATTTATAGATCTTGATGAACCTACATTATACCGCTGGCTTGACCTTTTAACATCAACAAAAAAAGATTCATCTAGCGAAGCATTCCTAAAAATTACGTGCTCATTATTTTCAAAGAACTCTATCTGGATTATGGGCATGCATTGATCCTAACTGTCCAGCCAAACAACATACCCCACTAAAAACAAAAATTGGGCATTCGGTAAAGTCTTTAGTCAACAGCGTACAAAGTGTGACTGTGGTGCAGCTGTGCTAGAACTCGTATTTTGTGAAGAATGTAATTCTCCACACTTACTTGCGAATCTAAAAAAATGAAAAATTAGTACAATGGACAGGAAAAGCCGAGGATGAATTTGCTTTATTAGATGAAGTGATCCCTGAGGAAATGGAAATACCTGAAATAAAAAGAACTAAGCTCTAGCGAGGAAGTACTTTTTAAGTCGAAATGAACATACTGATTATGTTCATCGGTATTTTTGATCGTGATGGTCACTCTCAAGATATAAAAAGAAAAAAAGGCATTTCGTATTACCAATTGCATTCCAATACCCAAACCTGTTCATTCTGTGGATATACCGGGCGTGGAGCTTATGGGAAAGCCATGCGAAGAAGCTTACTAAGCGTGCCTTTTTATACCATAAACCTTGTCCCAACTGTTCTAGAATATTGTGCTGAAATTGAAAAAAGATAAATTGGATAAACCAAGTCGAGGAAAAACGATTAATTACATTTTACTGATAGTCGTCAAGGTACTGCAAAAATGTCAATAAAGATGCAGCAAGATGCCGAACGCTCTCGCTTGCGCGGTTTAGTTGTCAAAAAATTAAAACCTATGGTTGAAAGTAAAAGTGTGCCTCCAGATGATCTTAAAAATAAAATGCAAGGACTGGGCAGTATGCCTAAAAAAATCTATTAAAAGCAAAAATTGGGGACACTACAACAACTTTTTTTCTAACGATGAAAAAAACAAGACAAGAAATTGAAGCATATTTACAATCTGAAAAATGAAATAGTACCTCTTGCAAAAATCGTGGTCTGAAATGATAGATGAGTTATCTAAAGATCTTGATCAAATCATGGTTGAAGAAAATAACAAGCTTGCCCCTAATGTATTTGATAATACTGAGGGAAGCTTGCGATTAGCAAGTTTATTATTATTACGTGAATTTATGCGACGGCCTAAAAACCGTAATAATCTTGAAACACAGGGATTAGTCAAATTAGTTTATCCTGCATTAAATAAAGTTACCAATATGCCTAACAACTGGGAAGAAAGAGGACTTACGCTTAAAGACTGGAAAGATTTTCTCAAAAATAGCACTAGATTTCTATATACGTGAAAAATTTCTTTATTAAAAATTGAAGATACCTTAAAAACGATGGGTAGGATTACCTGTTTATGAACGTAGTGTAATTAGTCCAAGATCATCCGATGAAAGTGAGACAAAAGTGCGCCATTGGATTCAAGTAAAAGCTGGAAAGGCTGAACAGCAGCGCTTAATTAGTTTGCTTTCAGCTGGGTCTGGGCTAAAACCAGAAAATAATGCGGATGCGGATATCATTAATGAATGGTTAAAAAGCTGCTTGGGATGAATTAACTACACGATTAAACATTTTAACCGAGCAAGAAAAAAATATCGACTAGATTTTTAAAAAGTCACGCTACACCTGGCGAAAGTAACGTAAGTCTATCTATATTGGATAAAAGCTTTTATTTGTCCAATTAGTAATAAATTACTAGATACAACTTTTAAAGGATTTACTCCCTATATCCCATCTGCATTTAGAAAGATTGCCAAAACAAGTGATTTAAAAGAATTTAAATGTGAAGAAATTAAATTACCTTCTTTATGGAAATTTGAAACGAGTAATGAATACATAGAATATATTGAATTAACAAGAAAGCAAATTGCTGAAAAATGCTGAAATACAAAAAAACTACGAGAGCGAAATTTATGGACCGATATAAATGATAGTGCCGTAGAAGGTGGCTATTTTTATACAACTGCTGAACATTCAGCCCAGCAAAATCGAGATCAACTGAAACAATATGAAGAAGAATTCAAAATAGGTAGAAGAAATGTCCTAAATTGCTCTACCACAATGGAAATGGGCGTTGATATAGGAGGAATTATTGCCGTTATCATGAATAATGTACCTCCACATCCAGCAAATTATCTGCAACGAGCTGGACGCGCTGGACGCTCTCAAGAGGCTAGAGCAATTAGCTTTACTCTATGCAAAGATAATCCTCATGACCAAGCAGTATTCAATAACCCTAAATGGGCCTTTACTACACCTATTCCTGCGCCATATGTTGAATTTAGTTCCCCTAAAGTAGTGCAACGACATTTGAACGCTTTTTTATTGGGTAAATATCTTCTTTCGCTTGGTATATCAAAGGATCGAACAAAATTAAGTAGTGAATGGTTTTATGGAAAAGCAGAAGGAGAAAATAGCTTTTCTTTTGCAGATAAATTCGAAAAATGGCTAGATAATCCGAAGACTCAAGCCCTATTCAATAATTCTATAAATACAATTATAAGAGGAACTTGCTTACAAAAATAGTTCTATCAGAAAAAAATCTATTCTGATGCATCTAAATCTATTAAAAAAATTTAAATGAGAATTGGTTAAAAGAATATGAGTATATTCAAAAAGAGTTAAAAAAACATCTACAGGACATTACCATTATAGCTTAACACAAGCCAAAAAAACGGCTATCTGATGATTACTTAATTAACTCTCTTGCTCAAAAAAATCATTCTTACCAGCTTACGGATTTCCAACAAATATTGTAGAACTTGTAACTGACAATTTATCTCAATTTAAGCAAGAAAGTTATGATAGTAAGAGAAATAAAAAAATTACCAAGTAGAGAATTACCAGTTGCTATTCGAGAATATGCACCTGGCGTAGATATTGCGTTAGACGGTGTAGTTTACCGTAGTGCTGGAATTACTTTAAATTGGCAAAAAATACATCAACAAAATGCAAAAGAAGCTCAGAAATTTGATATCGCATGGCGTTGCCCTCATTGCGGAGAATCAGGTTATGAAACAGGCTCAGAAAAATATGAGCAACTGAAATGTTCTCAATGTGAATCTCATATTCCTGATGAATATCAAAGACGAACAATTCAACCGACTGGATTTTTAGTCGATTTTTACCAACATTTATCAAATAATGTTGCAGAAAATCATTTTTTTACCAATCCAAAAATGCCTGGGTAATTGCAAAAAAACTAAAAATGAAATCGTTACCGACGCCTGAACTTGGAATGATGAGAGCAGATTCACAAGGTCATGTGTTTTATCATAATTCTGGTTTTGGTGGAAATGGGTATGCTGTCTGTATGGAATGCGGTAGAGCCGAATCGATGACTAAAGACAACCATTTCCCTAAAAACTTAGATCCAGAGAATCCCAAGGCAATACATTACTCTCCCAAGGCAGCAAATATTAAAGAGGGAGAATCAAGAACTCCTTGTACTGGTAATATTTTAAAAAAATATTCATTTAGGGGTTTCTACATATACTGACGTGTTTGAAATTATTCTAAAAAAAGCCCTGAAAAACGGCTATTTATCTAATAGCGATAAAGATGTTTCTATTGCCACAACATTAAGTGTAGCATTAAGAAGAGCATTAACAGAACAACTTGGTATTTCGAATAATGAAGTTCAGTATAGTATCCGTCCTGTCAAATTACCTGGAAAACAAAACACTTTTGCACTGCAATTATTCGATACCATATCTGGAGGTGCTGGATTTTCAAGTAATGCTATTCACCATATATCCGATATTCTAAAAAAATGGTATCTATTCTTCATTGTCCTGAATGTGAAACATACTGTAATCATTGCTTATTGGAATACGATTCTAGGTTTGATTTTGAAAAATTAAACAGAAAATTAGCTCTAGAATGGTTAGGTTCTTTTGAAAATCACCTTTCATTACCACAACAATATCAAAGCTCTATTAAAAATGGGAAATATAGTGCGCTTAATCTAAAAGAGAAATTAAATGATCTCATAAACAACCATATTTTACAATATAAAAATTTGTATTATCTGAAAAAAATAGATGAATGGGATATCTCATTAAGTAAAGTTAAAAAAACATATTAATACCATTAATAAACGAAAAATATAAATATTGAATTCATTATTCCTAAAAAAAGGATTTAAATGATGAAATAAAAGATTTTTTTTATCACGTCCAATTATTAGGCATAAAAATCAGTTATGCAGATACCAATAAAAACATTGTCTACCAAGCAACATCAGATAAAGGATTTATTACACTTGCTAGCTCAGAACAATCTAGTAAAAATATTTGGTGATAATTGGCTAGATTCAGGAAGTTTAACTTTTTTTATTCATATGATGAGTCGGAAATATTCGGTGAACAAGTAGTTTTTGAAAAAAATCTATATCACCAGTAAGCCAATCAATTATTGAGATAAGTAATGAACTTAGAGGCAAGCAATTAAATTATTTTTGGGAGAGGAATTAAATCCCTATTAGAAAAAACAACATTCATTTTAAAAAAACTTATTTGAAAAATGAAGAAGTAATATCATTAACATATTGTGATCGTTATTTACGTAATCCAATGGTTGTATTACTACTAGGGGAAATAATAAAAGCATTCTCAAATCAATCAAATCCTAGAGTTTATATTAACACTGTCTATGTAAATAAGAATAATTACCAAAAATTCTTATTTGCTTAAACATGACTGGCAAAATGAATTAGATTACAGTGAGATTATAGAACGATACATATCTCAGCGTACGGCACTTTCTGTACAAGTATCTGTATCAAAAAAATAATAAAGATCTTCCACACTCTCGCTCCTTGAAGTTAAAAATTTAAATCGGGAAAAAAACTATGCAAATTTTCTTTGACCAAGGAATGGGATTTTGGAGCCTTAAGAGTGATGATATGCTTCGTTTTGATTTTAATAGAAATATTGAAGAGCAGATTGAACGATTAAATCAAGTAAGGCAAAAAGGCAACTATTGGAGATTCTGAACATAATACATTCTTATATATAAGAACATAATAAGATATTATTAAATTTGAAATACTTTTTGTTAAAAAGTCTAACTATTTGTAAGTTGTAAGGAACCCTATGAAAAAAATTTATCTCTTTGCTTTGCT
>BNJT01002576.1_pt1 | contig 22856 bp, 36 predicted proteins | sample 8540491 | NCBI WGS metagenome assembly BNJT01 (sample SAMD00202455, study PRJDB9452) | human saliva metagenome | host: Homo sapiens | reverse complement strand
CCGCATGGCGCAGGGGCAGTGAGGGGTGTAACTAGGGCTTTAAATAAGTACCCCTGTGTGAATTCTGAGAAAAATAGCGTTCAGCTTACGCAGCATGCATCTTGTTCGCATTCACAAAAGGATACGTTGATGATCACAGGTTCGCTCAAGAACCAAGTTGACCGAGTATGGGATACCTTCTGGTCAGGAGGCATTTCCAACCCTATGGACGTAATTGAGCAGTTCACTTATCTGCTGTTCATCCGCCAGTTGGATGAGCAACAGAATCAGGTTGATCAGAAGAAAACCCTGGGAATCCTGGTCCACGACGAGGAAAAACATCTTTAGTACAGATGAACAGGATCTTCGCTGGAAGAACCTCATGCAGATCGGCGACCCCGAGCAACTGCACACCATCGTCGCCACACGGGTATTCCCATTCTTCAAAAACCATTGGAACCGGCACCCTGTCTGCAGTTTTTCAGGACGCTACCTTTGGCATCAACAGCCCCTCCACGCTGCGTAAAGCGATGGAGCTGATCAACGATATTAATATTAAAAACCGCGACATCACTGGTGACTTGTACGAGTACATGTTGTCTAAACTGGCTGTTTCTGGCACCAACGGCCAGTTCCGTACCCCACAGCACATCATTGACCTGCTGGTTGAGCTCATGGAGCCACAGCTCGGGGAGAAAAATCATTGACCCCGCATGCGGCACCGCTGGCTTTTTGATCAACGCCGCCGAATGGATGAAGCTCAAGCACAAGCAAAGCTTGTATAACACGAACACACGCCAGAAGTTCTATGACGGTACCTTCACTGGTTACGATTTCGACCGTGCCATGAACCGCATTGCGACCATGAATAGCTACATGCACGGCTTCAACAAACCCAACATCGCCTATCGCGATTCCCTCAGCGAACTACCAGCTCACGAGCATGAACACTACGACATTGTGCTAGCCAACCCGCCCTTTGCGGGGCAGTCTTGATGCCGAGCGTGTTGACCCAGCTATCCGCAAGATTGCCAACACTCAAGAAGACCGAACTGCTCTTCCTTGCACGCTTTCTTACCCTGCTGAAAGTCGGTGGACGTGCTGCCGTGATCGTTCCTGAAGGCGTGCTTTTTCGGCTCCACGAAAAGCACACAAAGCCCTGCGCAAAGAACTGGTGGAAAACCAAAAAACTTGACGCAGTTATCAAGCTTCCCTCTGGCGTGTCAAACCCTACTCTGGTGTTTCCACCGCTGTGCTGTGCTTTACCAAGACCGATTCTGGTGGCACTAACGAGGTCTGGTTCTACGACATGCTTGCCGACGGCCGCAGCCTCGACGACAAGCGCACCGCCCTCTTGCCCGATAACCTTCTTTGGCCCTGCACCCCCATGAAACGGTGACTGAAGAAACCCTGTTCCAGGACCCCACTCCTGTCGAACTAACTACCGAACAGCTAGAGAAAAACAATCTTCCTGATCTAGTTGCCCGATTCCGAAAAACGCAACTCCAGCGAGGCGAGAACGCAAGCGCACTGAACAAAAGCTTCACCGTAAGCATTGAGGATATTCGTGACACCGGCTACGAACTCTCAATGAACCGCTACAAAGAAATAGTTTTTGAAGATGAGGAAACCCGCGACCCGCAGGAAATTCTCGACAACATCGCAGCCCTTGATGGCGAAATCGCCGAAAGCACTCAGCCAAGGTTCGTGATCTTCTTGGAGGTGCGCAATGAGCGAGTGGCCGATGGTGAAGTTGGGGAACATAACTAAGGAACTCAGCAGCAGACTGGACGACCTAGATCTCCCCATATATTCAGTAACTAAACATGACGGTTTCGTCCCAAGTGCAGAGTACTTCAAAAACAAGTATTTTCCGAAAATGTCAAAAACTACAAGCTTTGCAGAAGTGGAGATTTTTGCCTACGCAACAATACATCTTGACGAAGGCTCAATTGGTATAGCCCCCATTGATTGCGGGATAAGCCCAATGTACACAACTTTTCGGATTGAATCGTCAGATGCACACCCAGAATTTTTGTTAGGATTCTTAAAATCATACAGAGCGCTAGCGCAATACAGAAATCTAGGGGTCAGGCAGCGCCGAGCGGCGAAAAAGCATCAACTACAAAAATCTTTCCAAGCTAGAAATTCCTTTCCTCCCTCGGGGAGCAAAAAGCGGATCGCGGAGATACTGGGCAGTATCCAAAACGCCATCGAGCTAACTTTCTCCAACTGGATGACATCAGTTCAAGTATGAAGATTGAATCATGGACTCTAACTCGAGACTCACCACAAACGCAACTGAGTCACTACATAAAAATAACATCAGGGAAAGAGTCTCAAAGAAGGAAATTGGGAAAATTTTCAAAACTGCATTTTAAAAAATTAGCGCAGTCACCACAGGATTTTTTTCGACGATTCGGAAATTAAACCACTGCCAGAATCATACACTCCGCAAGCCTCACATAAAGTAAATACTGGTGACATTTTACTAAGTCGAGCTAACACAACAGAACTTGTTGGAGCTTCAGCAATTGTAGAAAAATGCAGCCAATAATCTCTACTTGCCCGATAAACTTTGGAAACTCCACATTAAAAGATGATGTAGATACATATTTCTTTTGGCATCTATTACAAACAAAAGCCCGTTCGGTCAAGCATCAGCAAAGCTTCATCTGGAAGCGGAGGAAGCATGAAGAACATTTCCCAGAAATCTTTCTTAAATATCACAGTTCCCAAGATTTCCCGAGAAGTACAAAATCAAATTGGGAAAAAAATATTCGCTTACAGCACATACTGCGTTCCCTTCTTATTAAAAACTCAATCTCCTCCAAGAACTTCAACGTTCGCTTTCCGTACGTGCGTTCGCTGGCGAGCTGTGAGTGTCAAGGTCGGTTGTTAGAGTAAGCGATATAACTGCTCAAGAAGGAATATTGATGTTGCCGCCACAGCCAACAAACTTTGGTTTCATTGGTCGGATATGGCCGGAGTTGCTGATTCATTGCCATGATGCTGAACAGGCTGCGGTCAGTAATCCTCGCGTGGCAGAGCATTGAGGCACGCTTTGTCCTCGAACTGCCTGGACCACATCAGTCGAAGCCTATGGTTTGCGGGCTACACGGCTGGAATCTTAACGATAAGTTGAATCACCGCTCGTTCAAGGATCGCGTGAATCCGCAGATTCACTCCAAGATGAATGTACTGCGTCGCTTCGGCAACGATGCTGCTCACGGTGCCGATTACATTGATCCCGAGCGCGCGGTGCGCGCCATTGGCCAGTTGTTTGATGTTCTGAGCTGGGCTGCTGTCAATGTGGCTCGCACTCCGCTTAATCACAACCAGCTGCCTGTTTTTGATCGCTCAATTGTGATCAACGCTCCCAAAGCAGCGCAACCAGACTCAACGAGAACTTACTAACCTCAATCGTAAGCTCAAGGGAAGCCATTGAGGAACAAAATGCCACCAGCTTCTGCTCAGCAAGCAGGAGGAAGAATGGCGTAAAGAACGCGCGCGGCATCTGGAACAGATTGCAGCCTTCAAAGGTGAGAACGAAGAGTTGGAAAAACGCCTCACTGACGAACGTGCCGTCCTTGAGGGCTGAGTTAGAGCAGATGAGAGCAGAAATTGCTGCTCTGCAAGCCGTGGATACCAGCGCTAACTTCGCGATAAGCGAGGCGGAGACACGTCGCGATCTCATTGACCCGCACTGGCCGAGGCCGGTTTCGATGTGGAACGCGGCAACCTGGTGACAGAATTTCGTGTTGACAACGGCCGTGTGGACTACGTTCTGCTGGGCGATGGTGGTACACCATATGCTCTTGTGGAAGCCAAAAAGACAAAGCAAGTCCATTGATGCCGGACGTCAGCAGGCAGAGTTCTATGCTGATGCTCTGGAGAACAGTACGGAACGCGGCCGATTATCTACTACACCAATGGCTACGAAATTCGCTTGCTCGATGATGGCGCACAGTTGCCTGGTGTAGGTGGCTATCAACCACGCGCAGTGGAGGGATACGCGACAAAAGACGAACTTTGATGCCGCGATTCGGAAACGGAGTCAAAGGCAAGCGCTGGATGCGGTGGGCGTCGATAAACATATTGCTGGCAGGGGCTTACCAGACCATCATGCTACAAGCAGTGGCAGAGCGGTTTGGAGCCGGACACCGGCGGTCCTTGCTGGTTATGGCTACCGGTACCGGCAAAACGCGTACAGCCATTGCGCTGGTGAAAAAGCTGATGCAGGCGGGGTGGGCGAAGAATGTGCTGTTTTTGGCGGATCGAAAATCGCTGGTGAAGCAGGCTGCCGAATCATTCAACCAGCACTTAGAAAAACGTACCTGTGGTGAACCTGCTGGACAACCCGCATGGTGATGGGCAAATCTACTTTTCCACATACCAAACCATGATCAATATGCTTGGTGGGGAGCATGGTGCGGCGCGTAGTTTCAGCCCATATCACTTTGACCTGGTGATTGTGGACGAGGCGCACCGTACGATCTACCGACGCTCAGCCGTATTTTTAGATTACTTCGATTCGCTGTTGTTGGGATTAACAGCAACTCCACGTCAGGGAAGTGGACCACAACACGTACGCTATGTTCCATCTGGAGGACGGCAGCCCCACTGCGGATTACCCGCTGAACCAGGCAATAGATGATGGGTACCTGGTACCGTTCAAGTCCTTCAATGCTCATCAGTGATTCTGCGTGAGGGTGTGGCGTATGTGACCTGAGCCCCGAGGAACAGGTGGAATGGGAAAAACCAAAACTGGGGATTCGATGAAAACGGCGAACCCATTGAAGCACCCAGAAGAAGCCAACGCCGATGAAATCAACGCCAAGCTGTACAACAAAGACACCATCAGACAGGTTGTGGGGCAAGTACTGAAGCACGGCATCAAAGTTGCTGGTGCAGACCGGATTGGCAAGACTATCTTTTTCACCCGCAACAAAAACACGCCGAACTGGTCTATGAGATTTTGATTGAGACAAACCCGCAGGTGAGAGCAGCTGTGATCACTCACGATGCATACAACAGCCTTGAGTTGATCGACCACTTCAAATCTTCTGGAAAAGATGCCATTGACATTGCCATCAGCGTGGACATGCTGGATACCGGTGTGGACGTGCTGTCGGTGGTGAACCTGGTGTTTTTCAAGCCGGTATATTCCAACACCAAGTTCTGGCAAATGATTGGGCGCGGCACCAGGCTCGCCGAGAATCTGTTTGGCGAGGGGCTGAACAAGAAAGAATTCTTCATCTTCGACTACTGCGACAACCTGCGTCGATTCAACGGGACAGACGGTATACCACCCACTGAAGGCAGCCCACAACGCTCGCTTTCTGAACGCACATTCCTTCACCGAGTTGAGTTGGTGTCTCTGCTTCCCGCTGGGGATGAGGTGCGTGAGGCTGTGGTGGACAAACTGCGCAGCCAGTTAGAATCTGTTCCCCGACGAAGCGTACTTGTGCGCCCGGAAGATCGTGCGGGGTTGGAGCGATTTACAGGGGCAGATGCTTGGCAGGGAAGTTGATATAGATGTCAATGCTTTGAATGAGCTTGCCCCTACCTTCCATTTGCCGATGGGCCGGAAGATGAAGAGCACGCCAAGCGCTTTGATTATCTACTACTGAGCTTGCAACTAGACATTGCCCATGGTGATGCACTCACCGAACGAAATCGCGACAAGCTCACTGGCATTGCCGAGCATCTTTTGACGAAAACCAACGTTCCCCGTGTGGCCGAAGCTGCCGAAACGTTGGAACGCTACAGCACTGACATGTGGTGGGAAGGCATCACCATCCTTGAGCTGGAAGCCGCCCGCCGTGAACTACGAACCCTAGTGCAATTCATGGATCGCGGTTCCCGCAATGCTGTAGTGATGGACGTCAAAGATGAGCTGGTAGAACCGGAAGAGTTTGCGTTGCTTACTGATAGTGCTGGTGGCTTTCGTAGCAGCGTGGAAGATCGCATCAGAGACGTGCTTGAAAAACACCAGAACGAACTAGCTATCCAGCGCATTCTGCAAACTCAAGCCGCTGACTGCTCAGGGACGTGGAATCCTTGAAGGATCATTGCAGCAGCTGGCGAGGAAACCGTTGAGGAATTTCGGGACAAGATTGACGGGCAATCTGTTGTGGGGTTTGTGCGTGGGCTCATTGGGCTTGATGAGTCCGCTGTTGAAGAAGCGCTTTGCCGACCTGTTGGAACGCTCACAGTTGAGCGCGGTGCAGATGGAGTTTCTGCGGAGAATCATCCGGTGCTCGAAAACTGGCTCATTGACCATGAACCAGCTTTTACGATGAGCCCTTCAACGAGCTTAGCAACGTTGTTGAACGTCTTCGACGGGAACATGGCGATCGTGCTGGACCTAAAAACACGGCTTGATCAGGGTCAATGAGGTGGGGTGAGACGAGGGGGCGTGGGATGTTGGGGCACTGCTGATTTGTTTATTCAGCGCGAGTTGTCGGACATGAACATAGGGGGCGGCGAGGTCAGTGGATGTGTGCAGACGCATCTACTCGCTGCAGTTCCAAGTTCAGTTTCTTCTAAGCTAGACCGAGGACGCACCCCCATCCATTGTGATGAGGAACATGATGTTTGTATTTTTGCCATGTTGAAGCTATCCTATTATCAGGATCCAAGCCGTTGACCCTCAAGAATCAGGAGAGTGCCGATGACTTGGGTTTTTCATTTGAGGCTCGGAAGTACTGACTGAGTGGCAAAAAGCTAACCCTACTAGAGCGCTAAAAAGCCATTGTGCACGCTTGATCATCTAACTCAGACTCTCTGGTATTGACCATCATGCACATCACTAGAGGCGCGCAGCTCACTTGCCATAGACTACGACTGCATACCAGCAACAACAATGCAGCTTCTGCGGGCATGCCAACACGTACTTGCTGGTTTGAGAGGTGCGAGGAAGAGCGCTTAACCAATCAAAAAGAGTGACACTTCCAGAAACTACTCTAACTGGGTCGCGAACACTTCACTGAAGAATCCAGATTGATACCGCATGTAAAATATCCAACATTTTAGTTCAGATATGCTATTATCTTTTACATGGAACCCTAACTACGATACTCACTTGTCGAAGATTTTCATTTTTGCATACCTAGAATTAACTTGAAAACATCTTGACAAGTCCCCAACTTTAATCCATACATCATGTTTGACAATTTAAATTATTAGGAGAAATGATGGGACATCATAAGCGCCAGAATCAACACATACCATGCCCGACCTCTGGTTACGGCAATTTTGATCGACGGTGGTTTTTATCGTCGCCGAGCATATTCCCTTTTTGGCGATAAGACTCCCGATGAGCGTGCTACCGAGCTGGTTACCTACAGCAGGCGACATATATTAGAGTCACGAAGTAGCCTTTTATCGAATATACTATTACGATTGCCCACCTTCAGAGAGTTCTCTTTCATCCCCTTACGCAGCAGCAAGTCAATTTGGCACAAACCGACCAGTTCCAGTGGACACATGGTTTTTGAAGCATTGACACGCAAACGAAAGGTAGCACTACGCCGCGGAGAGGAGCTCGATACCCAGTCTGGCTATGTGCTCGAGGAAAAACCGCTTAAGAGGTTGTGTAGAGGTGAAATCCGAGCAGAAGACCCTAACCGAAAAAGACTTCAATTTGGAGATCACCCAAAAAGGGGTAGATATGCGAATCGGACTAGATATGGCATCACTCGCAGAGCGAAGAATCGTTAATCAGATAGTAATGATCTCAGGGGATAGTGATTTTTGTACCTGCAGCCAAACATGCACGACGGGAAGGAATTGATTTTTATTCTTGACCCGATGTGGGCATCTGTTACACGAAGCTTAAGTGAGCATGTTGATGGTGTACAGCAATGTGTTTTTAATATTCCTGAAAATGAAAAGGATCCACTGCACGTTAATAACATTAGAGGAAAGCGCACGATTGAACGGCCAGAAGACGACGAAGAGCTCTAACTAAAATCTAATATTTTTACCATTACAACTACCTGCGTTATTGATAGCTCGATCGAGTGCATAGGTTGCGTTTTCTACCTTAGCCTCACGCACTCCAGCGTTCTTCTAATCGTCGTCATCCTCCATGAACAGCTCAGCGATAGCCAGCAGGCCTGCCACCGAGGGCAGACGTACCACGAACCGGTTTCGGCATCGGTGAAGTAGGTCAGGGCGTCGCGCGGGCCACCGTCGGCACCGGCCATCTGGCGAAGCATTTCTTCCAAACGCCATTGCTCGAACGAGAACCCAACGAATGTGGTGCCGTGATTTTCCAGCTCCCCGTAGGAGGTGTTGCGGCGGAACACATCTTGTTCTTCTCCATCTTTTTCGACCACGGTGCGAGAAACATGTGAAGAGTCAGGCTTAACATCGTCAGGCAATTCGACGCTGTCTTGCTTGGTGCGACCAATCACGTCCTGTTGCCTATCCACAGACAAGTTGGACCATTCACGGATGCGGTGGCTCCACTTTTGGAACAGCAACACAGACGAGCCAGCACCAGGCTGACCAGCAGGAACGCCGACCAATCCAGGTGCTTCTAGCGCACCTGGGTTCTCGGTGCCGTCTTCAAAGCCAGTGAGATCGCGGTTGACCTCATAGGCCCAACCGACTGTTTCATCAGCGAGCTTGAAGTACCCCTTGAGCTGCTTCAGAATGTAGGAAGACACTTCAAATGATTGTGAGCGAGAGAACGACGCTACCCACACCCATGCATCATGCTGGGTGGCGGGCATTTCATACCCGTCTGTGCCTTTGAGAGGTTCGTTGAACCCATGGACGTCGTTAGGCACATGCTGTGCGTCAGAGACTTTGGCCCACAGTTCGGGGCGCACGCCAACCACGGCGTTGGCTCCGACGGTGGTGGGAAGGTTGATTGCCGCAGCTAGGCGGCCGATTGCTTCTTTCGGGATCCTTGCCTTCGACAAGGTCAAGTTCCAGGTACACGTGATCAGTGGTACCCAGGGCTGTGATTCCACTTTGATGAGTCATGGTTCTATTATGCGTGATACCTTTATGCAGAGGCTCAGACACATGTGCAGGTGTTTTACTACATACAGCCTCGCATGCTCATCACTCCCTCTTAGTAACCGGCACAGCAAACGACCTCCGATCCCCCGACCCATTCGCTCTCTGGCACGGCCTTTTCCAGCGCAACAAGATCATCAGAACTTAGTTGACACTGCATTGCTTCCGCATTCTCACGCACTCGTTCTGGTTTGCGTGTGCCGGGAATGGGAACAACGTCATCGCCTTGGGCAAGCAACCAAGCCAAAGCAACCTGCGAAACAGTCATACCCCGCGATTCTGCAAAAGTAGTCAATGCATCTACCTGTTGCATATTGGCGGATAGATTCGCGTCAACAAATCGCGGATCATTCGCGCGAAAAGGACTTTCAGAAACAGCGCTAGCATCCAGTCGCCCACCAAGTAGCCCACGTCCGAGCGGGCTGTAGGGAACAACCCCCACTCCGAGCTCGCGGGCGACCGGAATGATGCTGTGTTCGGGTTCGCGCCACATCAGTGACCATTCCAGTTGTACTGCTGCGATGGGGTGAACACCCACAGCACGTCGTAGTTCATCGGGTGTGACTTCGGAAACCCCGAGATGGCGTACTTTTCCTTGAGCCACTAGGTCACTCATGGCACCGATGGAGTCTTCGATAGGCACCTGCGGGTCCACGCGGTGCAGGTAGTAGAGGTCAATGGCGTCGGTTCCCAGTCGACGCAGGGAATCCTCGCAGTAGGTAGCAGTGCGGTCGGAGTGGGCGTCCAGCCCAACACCATCGTCGCGGCGCATGATCCCGAACTTTGTCGCGATCTGAATCTGCTCACGCGGCACGCCACTGCTCGCCACAGCCCGCCCGACTAATTCTTCGTTGTGTCCTTGCCCGTAGCTCATTGCGGTGTCGAGCATGGTGATTCCAGAGTCGAGAGCTGCATGAATAGCAGCAACAGATTCGGCATCGTCAACGGGTCCCGTACCCTGGGAAAGTCCCATGCATCCAAAAACCAAGGGCTGAGGTCTTCAAACCGCCGAGATGCCGGACGGCCGTATCTGCAAAGTTGTGTTCTGATGTCATGTCACCAGCCTGGCATTCATGGAACTATATGTCTAAGACAAAGTTTTCATCGTTTCCATCACGATTTATTATGACACCATGGAACTGCGTTACTTGGAGTCTTTTGAGGCGGTTGTGCGTTGCGGTGGTTTCACTAAGGCCGCAGAAGACCTACACCTTGCTCAACCTGCGATTTCGTCTCACATCAAGAAGCTAGAACAGGAGCTGGGAGTAACCCTGTTGCACCGTTCACGAACCGTCACGCTCAGCGCCGCCGGTGAGCGGTTTCTTCCCTATGTTCGCCAGGGCTCTCGCCGATCTGGACGAAGGAAAACGCCTGATGCGATCGTTCCGGTCGGTCTCGGCGGGTCATGTTCGGGTTGCAGTGACCCCACTAACAGGAAAAATTTGACCTGGTGAGCGCGCTCAGTCGCTTCCGAACGCGCTATCCGGGTGTCACGGTATCGCTGCGCACTGGCCTCATCGCAGAGCTCATACACGCCCTGGAGGAAGGCCAGGTTGATGTGGTCATCGGCCCCGCCGATGCCGATGCCGCCAACGCCAAACATCTACAGCATCAAGAAATTGCACCTGAACACCTGGTTCTTATCACTCCCCTGGCGGGTCCTCGCCGCGTCACCTCATTAAAGGATGTGGCAACCGAACCCTTCATATGCCTGCAATCGGACAGCGGGCTGCGCCATTTACTTAATCAGGCTTTCGCAACCTTCAACGCACAACCGCGCGTGGAGTTTGAAACGCACAGTCCTGCGAGTATTCGCGAGTTGGTTGCAGCTGGGATGGGGTGTGCACTGATCGCGCACTCCGTGGCAGAAGCACCAGGTCCGGCGATCCAGGTTCACACCCTATCGGGCCTTCCCCCACACCCGCCAATCAGCGCCCTGTGGAAGCCGGACGCCGATCCTCCCATTGTTCGGTGTGTGGAAGAACTCGCCTGCTAAAAGTTTGCTTATGCTCAGGTCGGAAAAAAGGCCGTTTGCGTGCTTGAAGGTAAGCACACTTCACACGCCCCTAACCTTCCACCTCCTTCTCCATCCCCCGAATAATGAACTCCACTTTCCGGTCGAGCGTCCCACGATCAGTCCAGCTCGGGATCGGGGACGAAGATGCTGGTATGGGTGGTGCGATCACGCACAACCTCAATACCGGTTCGGCCGTCATCACCAACCTGCCGGAGCGCTGCAACACCGATGTGGCAGGCAATGGTGGTGTCTCCAATGAAGTCGAAGGCGAAGGCGGCTTGTTCTTCGCTGAGCCCTGCCGCCACAAGTTGGCCCACAATATTTCGAAGGTAGTCCTCAATATGTGTGAATGCGCTGGGAAACTGGAAGATGGTGATGTCCAGGCCGGGGTATTTTTTTCGCAGCATGTCCCATACTTCTTCGGCGGCATGGCGGAGGATGTCTTGCCAGCTCAGTCCGTCGGGCGGTGGTGTCATGGAGCGCCCGGCATGGGCAAGGCAGGCGTGGACGAGGGCGTCCCGGTGTCAAAAGAGCCGGTAGACGGCCGAGGTGGCCACGCCGAGTTGGGTGGCCACACCAGCGATGGTGAAGCGGTCAATGCCGAGGTGGAGGCAGCCATAACAGCGTCTTCGCTGGTGAATTTGGGTTTGGGGCCGGTTTTGCGGCCTAGTCGTGGTGTGACCATGGTTTCTACGTTAGTTGCCAGCCCTGCGCAGCCGCGCGGGTGTCCCAGAATGCCCGGTAGGTTCCGCCTCGTTCGAAGAGTTCGGAGTGGGTTCCGGTGTCTTCGATGGTACCGTCGGCCCGGAATTGGACGATGGTGTCGGCTTTCCTGATGGTGTCCAGTTTGTGCGCTATCACCAGCACTGTTGCATTTTCACGCAACTTATCGACGGCCGCGACAATATTTGTTTCATTTCTCCGGGTCCAGCGCCGATGTAGCCTCATCAAGCAGCACGATGGGTGCTTTTTTCAGCAATGCACGCGCGATGGAGACGCGTTGGCGTTCACCCCCGGATAGCGCCCGTCCGCCTTCACCCACGGAGGTCTCCCATCCACGTGGTAGACGCTGCACGATTTCAGTCACGCCTGCCAAACGGGCTGCTTCGTGGACTTCCTCCTCGGAAGCGTCTGGATTACCGATGCGGATGTTGGCTTCGAGGGTGTCGTCGAAAAGGTAAACGTCTTGGAACACCATGGAGAGACTTTTCATCAACGTGACTGTTGTTTGTTCCCGCACATCAAGCCCACCAACTTTCACCGCTCCGCTATCAACGTCGTAGAAGCGGCTGACCAGCCTGGCCACGGTGGTTTTACCGCAGCCGGACGGCCCGACCAGCGCCACCATGCTGCGGTTGGGCACGTGGAAACTCACCCCACGCAGCACGGGTTTCTCCTTGACCCGTACCCAAAGTGCACGTCCTCAAGATCAATGGTCCCGGGGGTGGGTTGCTCCGCGGACTCCGTAGGTTCGGGCAGGGGTTGGGCGGCCAGGACGTCGTCAATGGCGTCGAGGGCGGGAGCGTCGTTCTTCAAGAGCGGCGGCGGATTTCGGTGATGCCCACGAGCGTTTGGGTGAAGCGGAGGCACAGGCCGATGAACGCGATGGCGGCGACTGGATTCGAGGGAGCCGGCGACGGCGAGGTTTCGCGGCGATGCTGATCAGCGTAATGATCACCACCTGCGTGAATGCTCCGCCGATGCAGGTTACCAGACGATTTCGTACCAGAGTTCCGTGCGTTTTGGCCTTCAGCCATGCGGCGTTGGCGTGATCAAGTTTGCTGTAGTGCGTGCTGCGCCCGCAGGAACGCAGCGCCGCCTGGCAATGCGTGAATTCCACGATTCGGTTGCTGAGTTCCACTTCGGTGGGTTCGCCGATGCTTTTTCCCTTTATTGATCAGGGCGGTGGTAGCCAGCACAAAGCAGCAGGAATATGGGGATGGAAATAGTCAGCGCTAGGCCCAGCTGCCAATCCCAGGCCCAGGCGAAGACCAGCAACACAACGCTGGAGGTGACGCGTTGAATGATGGGTGAGAGCATGTGGGCGATGATCTCACCGGTCATGACGAGTTCGTTGGACTACCAGGCGGGAAAGCAGCCCAGCGAGGGGCGGTTGAAACCAGCCGAGCGGAAGCGATGACACCTGGTCACCAACTTTTTTTATGTACGTTGACCAGGAAGTCTATAGCCGCTTTGGTATCCCGGAGGCTTTGCAGGTACCCAACCACTGGCGCTGACTGCGGCGAGGATGCTGAGCACAGTCACCCAGCCCCAGATGCCGGTTCCCCACACCGGCTCGTTGTGGGCCAGAGCGGTGATGCCAGGCAGTAACAGGCACAGGGCAACACCTTCAATGAGTCCGGCGGCAATGCTGAACCAGATGTTGGTATTAATCAGATGTGGGTCTTTAAGCATCCTTTTGATGCGGGGAACAATGTCACGAAGTGTGAGCTTTCATTGTGTTATGCCTCCTGTGCGGGTGCGTGCTGCCAGAGTGCACGGTAAAGCGGCTGGTTGAGCAGTTCTTCGTGGGTTCCGCTGGCCACCACGCGCCCGCGGTCAACCACAATGATGCGGTCCGCGCCGACAATGGATTCGGGGCGGTGTGCGATCACAAGCACGGTGCGGCCTTTGACCAAAGTGCTGAGTGCTCGTTGGATTTCCGCTTCGGATTCGGGGTCGGTGAAAGCGGTGGCCTCATCAAGGATGAGTACTGGGGCGTCGATCAGCAGGGCACGGGCGATGGCGATGCGCTGCGCCTGGCCGCCGGAAAGCCCCTGGTCGGAGCCGTAGATGGTGTCAAAACCGTCGGGAAGAGCCTCAATCACGTCAAGAATGTGGGCGCTGCGTGCGGCCTCGCGGACTTCTTCATCGCTGGCACCGGGCTTGCCCAGAGCAATGTTGTCGCGCAGGGAAATGCGCAGCAGCTGCGGATCCTGCAACACGAAGGCAACGTGCTTGTATAGCTCGTTCGAAGGGATGTCTTTTAAGTCAACACCACCCAGGTAATGCGGCCGGAATCGGGATCGTTGAACCGGGCCAGCAGGGTTGCCAGCGTGGATTTACCCGAGCCGGAAGGGCCGACCAACGCGGTAACAGTACCTTCCTTCAGCTCAAAACTGGCGTGATCCACGGCCAGCACATCCCCGTAGGAGAAAGACACGTCCTCATAGGCCACATCCGAACCCGCGATCCGAGGCCCACTAACACCCTCACCGGAATCTTCGGCACCCCCATCAACCTGCACATCTCCCCCGGCGCGCACCTCCAGCACCGGAATATCCAGCGCCTGCGTCACGCGCAATGCTGCGGCACCTGCGGTTTGGTAGGCCCAGGCGGAGTTACCCAGCATTTCGATGGAGTAGGGCAGCATCAGGGCGATGAGTGAGGTGGCCAGCACGTCAGCGGGTTCCACCCACCCGGCGTGCACCATGGCCGCTCCCCACCGAGGTTGATGGCCAACAGCAGCGGAATGGTCACGGTGGCGTTGGCAAAGGCATTGCTGCGCAGCAAAGGGATGGTCCAGTCGAGGTAGAAGGCGGAGAATTCGTCAGCTGCGTCTTGGTAGCGTTTGTGTGCCCGCCCGACGGTGCCGAAGGCTTTGACCACGGTAATACCGGTGACAAATTCGACCATGGTGGCGGATACTTGGGCGAGTTTGCTGTCCACTTGCACGGTTTTGTCACCCATACCATTCATCATGACGGCCATGATGATGCCGTAGATGGGCAATGTTGCTATAGTCAGCAACCCGAGCCGCCAGTCGATCACAAAAGCGTAGACGGCCAGGGCAACCGGAGTGACCATTGCCTGCGTCACATCCACAGGCTGGTGGGCCACCAGAGCATGCACCATGGAGATGTCGTCTTGCAACGCTTTACGCACCTTTCCCGCATTGGTAGAGGTGAACCAGCCAAGCGGCGCACTGGCTACGCGTGCGATAGTGCGTTCACGCACGAGTGCCGCGAATTTCGCATCGGCAAAATGCGTCACGCCCAAAGCAATGCCGATGCACGCGAGCCGCGCACCAAATGTGCCGATCAGAATGTTCACAATGGTGGTGACGCGCGCCGTGTCCACCTCCGTGCTGGTGGAGTATGCCTCATAAAACACCGCACCGAGTTTGACCAGCGCAATGTAGGGGGCGATGGCGAGCACACCGCCCAGAGCCGCGAGTATTCGCGCCACAAGCAGACGCACTGAGATGGGTTTGAGTAGTTCTTTCAGCGCAACCCGTCCGGCTTCACGCTCAGTCATGGGTTTACTGGTGTTGCTCGTCATGGCTGTTACTCCTTTCCTGTAAGAGGGTTCAGATGGACGATGCGGTCCGCACAGTGGTTAAGGAACTCACGGTCGTGACTGATCACGATCACCACAACACCACGTGCGGCCAGCGTTTTTAGTTGTTCGGAAATGTCCACGAGGTGCCGGTAGTCCACACCGGACGTGGGTTCGTCGAGAATGAGCACGTGGGTATTCATGCTGAGGCCGTGGCAATCACTAACCGCTGCTTCTGCCCGCCGGACAGCGACATCGGGTGTCTGTCCGCCAGCTTCCCCAGACCCAGCTGTTCCAGGTACTGGGCGTCGGCTTCCTGCGCCACGGTTTCTGCAAATAGTTGACGGTGCACATCCTGCATCACCAGGAAGGCCGTACCCTTCTTCATCGGCTCGCTTATCGACGCCCCGTCTTCCGCAGCACGCACCAAAGCGTATGCCGTTTTTCGGTGTTCCTCTATCCATTTTTTTGCAGGCCACAGAGCACCCGAGCCAGCGTGGTTTTGCCCGCACCGTTGGGAGCCAACGAGGCCGGTGACCTGGCCTGCGGGAAACACAACACCGGATATATCAAGGACACGTTTGCCCTTGGAATGACACCACCGCCGAATCAATGTGCAGCCCTGGAACATCGCCGGTTTCTTGTTTGGGGACGGTGAGTTCCGGCGCACTCAAGCAGCGAAGCCCCAGGTCGCGGCGGCGAGCGTCATTAAGTTGGAAAAATTCTTCACCAGTGAATTCCTGGGCTATCCTGCCGTCCTCCACGAGGATCACTCGGTCTACAATGCCGGCGAGGAAATACACGCGATGCTCGGCTATCACCAGGGTTTTTCCTTGTTCCTTGAGCCTGCGCAGCAGGGCGGCGAAGTCCTCAATGGACTCGGGGTCAAGGTTGGAGGTGGGTTCATCGAACAACAGGATGGGTGTGTCCTGTGCGTAGGCTTGCGCGCAGGCGACTTTCTGCAGCTGCCCACCGGACAGGCCCCACAGGTTCCGGCCCGCCAGGTCGCTGATGTCCACGTATTCCAGCGCCTCTGCGCTGCGAGCGCGGATCGTGTCTGGAGGTAGCTGGTAGTTTTCCCCGGCGAAGGCGAGCTCGCTATCCACATCGGTGGTAAAGAACTGTGTGCGGGGGTTTTGAAACACAGTGGCGGTGAGGGTGCCCCATCTGGTGCACCTCAGTCTCCGCGACGTTGTGCCCGTCCACGGTAACGGTACCGGTGCCCTCCACCGTGTGGAAGTGCGGGAATCAGGCCGTTGATCAGCCGCAATACGCTGGATTTTTCCGCTGCCGCTGGCGCCGCAGATGAGGGTGACGGTACCGGGTTCAATGTCCAGGCTGATCCCGTGCAGCACCGATTCCTCCGAACCGCTGTATTGCACAGAAACATCGCCAATGTGGATGCTCACAATGCACCTCCCCAGAACGCGTACACGGTGATGGCCGTGACAACGGCAATGGTCAGGGCGTCGACAAGCGAGAATCGCAGGCGAACAACGGAGGTGGGGGTGCCCGGCGTGCCGAGTCCGCGGATGAGCGCGGCGGCAGCAAGGTCGTCGGCAATGCGGGCGGACGCGGACAGTACGGGGACGATGAGTTTTTCGGCGGTGCGGACGGGATGCAGCCACAGCGCCGAGCCACTGAATCCGCGCAGGGCCAGGGGCCTCAAGGACACCGCGGAATTCCTGGAAAGCGACGGGGATGAAGCGGAACACCACGGCGAGAGGAATGATGAAGGCGCGTGGCGCGTGGAGCTGCCGGAACGCGGTGATGAGTTCGCTGACGGTGGTGCTGGTGATCATCCAGTAGGCCAGTGCGATGCAGGTGCCGATGCGCGCCAGCCAATACCCCACCAACGCGCTGGTGGCGATGATCCAGCCGGTGACCGAATTATGCGGCAGCAGGGGCGCAGCGTACAGCGCGGCGGCGATGGCAATTCCGGTGGCGTAGGTGGCGACGGCTCGGAGGGAAGCGTCGATAAGCAGCAACAGGGCGGCTAAGGCCACGATGATCCACAGAACCTTGCTGGGAAAGGCACCCATCGCCAGCATGTTGCACACGGTAATGGTGAGCAGTTTGGTGCGGGGTCTAGGCCGCTTCTGCCTGTGAGGCTGCGCGCGGGAACGCGAGATGGGACGTGGTTCATTAAACGACGCCTGCTCGCTGGAAGTGCTTTTTCAGCATGGTCATGCCGATATTGGCGGCAACAAAGGAGATGATGAAGGTAAGGACCATCCAACATATCAACACGGTAGGGGTGAGTAGTTGCTGCATGGCCTCGGCGTACTCGGCACTCATGGAGTCCTGGACGTGGGCAAAGTAGGCATCTGAGTTGTAGAAGATGGGCGCGATGGGCGCGATGCTCCACAGGTTTAGTACGGCGTAGGCGAGGCAGTTGGTGATGCGCCTTCGGTAGTGTCCACTGTTGGCGATGAGGTCGGCGAGGAAGCCCATTGCCAGGCCGAGGATGCTGACATACCAGGTGTGTCCGGTGGCCATCATGAGGGAAACCGACAATGGTGCCTGTGATGGTGAGTGCGCCAAAGTAGGGGGTTTTGGCGATGTAGAGCATCACGACGACACCGTTGCAGACCACTCCGATCAAGGCGCCGACAATGATCATGAGGGGAGAGATAATTCCCAACATCCCGCTGCCGAAGGTGATGACAAAGTACAGAGCGGTGAAAACACCCGCGTATACAAGGTACCGCGGATTAGTGATGCTCTGAGCTGAGGTTTTGCGCATTTTTTTGGTTGCATTGTGGATTGCATAGTTGTTTGTGTCATTGCGATTCCTTAGTGATGCTTGCAGTGATGCTTGCCCAACCCCCATCACATTAAATAAGGGTTGCCTTAGTTAATTATGAATTTCATTCATTATTTAACGCCGCCACCCCCTGCCAAGCAAGCACTTTTTCCAAATAGGCACCCCCAAACAGGTAGAATCACCGGCGTGAGTTCCCACGCAGAAACCAACATTTAGCCACGCCAACCCCACCACACCGCCCAAGGCCGAACGCGAGGCAGGACGTGATACTGGGCGTGACGCTGGGCGTCGGGCGGAACGCGAGGAACAGCGCCGCGCCGAACTCGCCGCCGCCCCCTATGTCGCTGCAACAGTACTGTCCACCGGCATTCACCCCGCCACGTCCCGCATGGTGGGGCCTGCACATGGCTACCTACTCCCCGACGGCGAGGTTGTGGACACCTACTTCTGCGTGTTCAACCCCGGCGATAACCCCGGTCCCCGGCACCTGCACTCCCTCACGCCGGAGGACATTGAGCAGGGCGTGGGTTTTGAAACACAACTGCGCCAGATCTGCGCGTTTATCGACGGCCGCACCCTCATCGTGCACAACTCCACCCGCGACTGGGGTTTCATCGTCGCGGAATCCAGGCGCGCCGTGCGCGTCCTCAACTCTAAAGGCCCACGCAGCCGGGGACAACGACGCGGACAGCGGGGACGGCGACGCCGCATAGGGCACATCCCCCGACCTGAGATGGTGGTGGATACCTTGGAGAGCGCGCGGCGTCGTCAAGCAAACCTGCCGGACACACGCCTACGAGCGGTGGCACGGGCACTCGGCATGCGCGCCCCCTCCCCCAAGGCATCCGTGGCGCGCGCGACCATCCCGGCCGAGCAGCTGGCGCGGGAAAACACACTGCTGCTCGGCCGCATGTTTTTCAGCCGCCTGAGAGACAGTGACGTGGTTCAGGCAAGCCCAGAATGACCTGCGCGGGGATCGTTTTTGGCCTGCAGCGCAGCCGCTTGCGTCTCGACGCCGCGACCGCCACCCGTCGCTACACCAATCCCGGCATGCACCAACCCGGAAAGGAACTGGTGCAGGGCATGGAGGTGGTGATCACCCCCGACATCACCGTCGACCCCTGACGAGATAATCGCGGCGGCGATGGATGCAGGACTCGCCTACTCCGAACAACTCACCCGGGAAACCAGCCTGGTGGTGTGCAACCAGGAGGGGGAACTACGCGGAAAGGCCATGCACGCGCGCCGCAAAGGCATTCCTTTGGTGTCTGATACTGAATTTATGCAGCTCACCCAAAATGTTCGTGCAGGTACCGCCCGAATAAGCGCTGGATTCACTAGTATTTAGGGAATGAGCTTGAACCTTCCTGCGCCTCTGCAGCGGCTGCGCACTACCGTAGCCACCACAGCGGCGACACTGGCCACCAAGGCGTCGCAAATGACTGGTCGGGGGCCGGTGGCATGATCGGCGGCCCTCATCGCGGGGGCCATTGACCCGAACATCATGGCCAACCTCGGTGGCGGACGCCCCGTGGCCCTGATCACCGGCACCAACGGCAAATCCACCACCACACGCATGCTGGCTGCAGCGCTGCGCACGCAGTACGCCGTGGCCACTAACGAAGGTGGCGACAACATGGACGCCGGCATCATTTCCGCACTCATGGCGGGTCGCGGGGCGTCGCACGTGGTGCTGGAATGCGACGAACTGCACGTCCCCGCGGTTGCCGACCGCCTGAAACCTTCCTGCCTGGTGCTGTTGAACCTCACCCGCGACCAGCTTGACCGCGTGGGCGAAATCAACACCATCGAACGGCGTCTGCGGGCCTGCGTGGAAGCACACCCGAAATGACCGTGATCGCCAACTGCGACGACGTCCTGGTCACCTCTGTTGCCTACGACGCACCCAACGTCATCTGGGTCTCCGCAGGTGCAGGCTGGGTTGGCGACTCCGTCAGCTGCCCCCGCACCGGCGGGCACATCGTCCGCGACGGCGACGACTGGCACGCCCTCACCCCGCTTGCCGACGGCCGCACCTTCCGCCGCCCCACACCCACCTGGAGCATCAGCGAATCAGGCATTGCAGTACCCTCTGAGGTTTCGGCGGAGGTTGTATCTTTGTCGTTGACTCTGCCAGGCAATGCTAACCGTGGCAACGCTACAGAAGCGCTCGCCGCCGCCATTGAAGTGTTTAAGATCCCCCTTGATGGGGCAGTGCAGGCAGTCCAAGCCGTCTCCAACGTGGCCGGACGCTACTCCACCATTACTTTCGAACAATGGGAAGTGCACATGCTCCTGGCCAAGAACCCCGCAGGGTGGCAAGAAGCACTCTCCATGGTGGACCGCACCGCCGACGGCATCGTGATCAGCGTCAACGGGCAAGTCGCCGACGGTGAAGACCTCTCCTGGCTCTGGGACGTCTCCTTCGAAGCATTCGAAAACACCCACATCGTTGCAGCAGGAGAACGTGGTACCGACCTCGCCGTCCGCCTCATCTACGCCGATGTGCCCCACACCCACGTACCCAACACCGTGGCGGCCATCCGCAGTTGCCCACCCGGACGCGTCGAAGTACTCGCCAACTACACCGCATTCCGCGACCTGAAAAAAGCCCTGGAGAAAATAACAGAGGTGCGCAAATGAGCGAACTAACCATCGGACTCATCCTCCCCGACGTCCTAGGCACCTACGGCGACAACGGCAACGCCCTGGTTCTGCGGGGACGCGCCCGCAAGCGCGGCATTGACACGGAGGTCGTGACCATCAAACTTGGCGAACCCGTGCCCACCAACCTGGACCTCTACTGCGTTGGTGGTGGCGAAGACACCGCACAAATCCTCGCAGCAAAACACCTCACCGAACACCGGGGACTCATCGAAGCCGCCAACCTCGGGCGACCCATCTTCGCCATATGCGCCGGACTGCAAGTCCTTGGCGAATCCTTCCGCGCCGACGGGCGCATCGTCGACGGCGTTGGACTCATCGACGCCACCACCAGCGCCCTTGGGAAACGCACCATCGGCGAGCTCATCTCCACCCCAGCCGGAATCCCAGAACTCACCGACACCCTGACCGGCTTTGAAAACCACATGGGTGCCACCATCCTTGGTCCCCGACGCCGCCCCCTCGGGCGCGTGATCCGGGGTGTAGGAAACTGCGATGCCCACGGCGCAACCGCTGACGGTTCCGCTGAAGCTGACGGGCAAGTAGGCGCCGAAGGCGTAGTACAAAGGCAGCATCATAGCCACCTACATGCACGGACCGGCGCTCGCCCGCAACCCCCAGCTTGCCGACCTGCTGCTGGCTCGTGCGATGGGTGTTGAACTGTCCTCGCTGGAGCCGCTGGATATTCCCGAGGTTGAGCAGCTACGGAAGGAGAGGTTGAGGTAGGTTTTGTGGGAGGTTCTGGGGGCTGATGCGGGCCTGGGTTGTGAGCTGGGATCTTTGGCGGAAGGGGACCCGCTCTTTAGTCGTCGTATCCTATCAAACTGCCGCCAATGCAAAGTGTGTATACACTCAGGTTCGAAAAACAGTTTTCTGACCGGAAGGTATACACACTTTGCGCAGTACCTGGTTAAGCGAAACCCCTAGGTCCAGTCGTCCGGCTGGGGTCCTAGGGGCCTCTTCCTTTCCCGTCGTAACAGGAGGCGTTAAAAAAATTATTATAAACAATGAGATATAGAAGTACAAGATCATTTCGTAGGCGTATATCTAAAAATTTCATAGAGCGATTTCAACAACACGCAGATGCCGCAACAAAAATCCAAAAGATGCACTGTACACCCATTCTAGGGATATATCAGAAAAAGTTTTTTTAGTGAAGCACCCTGATTGCCAATCCACTAATCAAAAAAATTATATACTTGGCATGTGCACTCTCTCTATCAAGCTTACGTTGATGAATCATCCGCAAGAAGAGGTCTTCACCAGCAAGATTACATCATCTGCGCGGTACTAATCGAAAAAGAAAGATGCGAACAAATTCGCGAAAATTTATTTAAACTACTGCTAAGAGGACAACGTAAACTTCACTGGACTGACGAGAGCACTGAGCGACGGAAAAAGATCGTTGACGCTATTGCTTCACTGAAAAACCCAATGCATGCAGTGATAACGCACAGAAGCCAAGCCTCAAAGAAAACAGAACGTTTTAGAAGAAAATGTCTTGAAGAATTATACTATGAGCTTGTCAACATGGAAGTTTATAGCGTCTGCCTAGAGAGCAGACAATCTAAACAAAACGAAAAAGATATTGCACATATAGTTGCCCTGCAGGACCAGAATCAAGCATCCAACATTACCATTACCCACAAGAAAGGCAGTGAAGAACCTTTATTATGGATTGCAGACGTGGTCCTTGGAGCAATAAATGCAAATTTTCTAGGTGACAAGGTCTATCTAGAACAGTTACAAGAATCAATTGTTTTAAATAAGGCAACCCGAGATTCTGAGCCTATAAAAGAACGAGGACTCTAGATCCAGTCGTCCGGCTGGGGTTCTAGAGTCATCTTCCCTTCCCGTCGTAACGGGGGGCACTGATATTAGGATACCTAGGAAGCACTATGAATCGCAATTTTTTGAAGCATTGAAGAATTCAACCACCCCCGAAGACTAACCCCAGGCAACAAAATCGCTGGTAACAGCAGTGACCATCTATGTTCTATAGATGCCTGCACAGTTTGTTGAGCACCATTACTGTCCGTCTATCTGCCAGTGCATTCGATGACATTAAGTGGCCCCCCCCTACAGCCTCAACCTCCCGCTCAACGCCCGGGAGAG
>BNJT01002321.1_pt1 | contig 22869 bp, 28 predicted proteins | sample 8540491 | NCBI WGS metagenome assembly BNJT01 (sample SAMD00202455, study PRJDB9452) | human saliva metagenome | host: Homo sapiens | reverse complement strand
ATACAAAGGGGAATATTATGGCTAAGAAAAAAGTATTATTTTTTATGTGGTCTTACTCGTTGGGAGGAGGAGCAGAAAAGATACTTTCTACTGTAATTAGAAATCTTCCAAAGGATAAGTATGATATAGATATATTGGAGATAGAACATTTTGATAAAGGATACGAGCCTATATCAGATAATGCGACTATATTAAAGTCATTACAAAGTTATAAGCAATCTAGATTATTGCGTGCAATTTTATGGAGATTGCGTATATATTTTCCTGGTATAGTAAGACGATTATTGGTAAAAGATGAGTATGATATAGAAGTATCATTTACTATTATGAATCCACCTTTTAATTTTTCAAAAAGAAACAATGTAAAAAAAATAGCATGGATACATGGAAGTATAGAAGAATTTCTTAATGATGAAGAGAAAAGAAACTCTCATAAAAAACATTTGAAAGATGTTGATAATATTGTTGCTATATCGAAGAAAACTAGAGAATCTATTGAAGAAGTATTTCCAGAATATAGAAGCAAGTTATGTACAATTTATAACGGCTATAATTTTGAAGAGATAATAGAGAAATCAAAAGAGAGTGTAGATATTGAACTTAATTCTAATAGTATTTGTTCAGTAGGAAGAATTGAAGAAAATAAAGGTTCAGATAGAGTATTAGAAGTTATTCGCTTATTGCATAAACAAGATAAAAAGTATCATTTGTATTTTATAGGAACTGGAACACTTGAAGAAGAACTAAAAAGAAGAGTAGACCAATATGGTTTACAACAATATGTTCACTTTTTAGGATATCAAAAAAATCCATATAAGTATTTAAAAGATATGGAGCTATTATTATCCATGTCTAAACAAGAAGGGTTTCCAGGAGTTTATGTGGAAGCTTTAAGCTTAGGTATTCCTTTTGTTTCAACAGATGTCGGGGGTGCTGAAGAGTTATCCCAGAAAGGTCGTTTTGGGAAAATTATAAATACAGATGAACAAGTAGTAGAAGAAATAATTAAATATATAGAAGGATCTGAAGTATTTAATAAAGAAGAAGCTAGAGAATTTCTATCTACGTTTACTATTGAAAAACAGATAGAAGATATTGAAAAAATATTTAAATAATGAGGAAGTTATGAACAAAGAGTTAATTAGCGTAATAGTACCAGTTTTTAATGTAGAAAAGTACTTAGAACGTTGTGTAGAATCAATTGTAAATCAAACATATAAGAATTTAGAGATAATTCTTGTAAACGATGGTTCAACAGATAATAGTGGAGAACTGTGTGATGAATTAGTAAAAAAGGATAATAGAATTAAGGTAGTCCACAAAGAAAATGGGGGATTATCAGATGCAAGAAATAATGGTGAAAGAGAATCAACAGGAGAATATATAATTTTTATTGATTCAGATGATTATATTCACCATGAAATGTTAAATACACTGTATAATCAAATAGTGGAAAAAAATGCTGATGTTTCTATCTGCGGGGTAATGAATGTTTACTCAAATAGTGAAACACCACAGTGCAGTGATATAAATATGGATTTTGTTTGTGATAAGGAAGATTTTTCTAAAAAGAATATTTGATAGGAGAAAAAGATACCTGGGAGCATTTGTAATAAACTATTAAAAAAATCAATCGCAGATAAGCTAGAATTTCCGGTAGGAAAAAAATATGAAGATGCATTTTATCATTATGATTTAATAAATTATGCTGACAAATATGCTGTTAGTACTAAACCTTATTATTATTATTTTCATAGAGGAGATAGTATTACAACAAAAACCATATAGGGAAATAGATTTGGTTTATATAGATATTTATAAAAAAATATTATGATTTAATATCTAAAGAATATAGAGGATTACTAGATGAAGCATTCTTTAGACTTTCATATGCTCATTTCTTTATTTTTAGATAAGATGCTTCTAGAAAAAGATTATAGAAAATTAGATCACTATAGAGAAGTTTTGAGCTTTTTAAAAAGAAATGCAATCAAGATATCAAAAAAATACTATTTTTTTAGAAGAAATAGAAGAATTGCTGCGTTAGTATTATTTGTTAACGTTAAATTGTATAGAAAAATTATTATTTTCTAATATAGAAAAATAGTAAGAGAATACATGAATAGAGGAGGAAAGTAGAGTGAGTATAGAAGGCAAAAAAAGTTATATTTTGTACTAACTATGCTTAGTTATTTTATAACTATTATTATTGGTATATCCTATATATATACTAACGAATTGAAGTTATTGCTGTTTACATTGTTAAGCCTATTAATTAGTAATATCCTATATACATTTACTAACATAAAGTATTATATTATACACTTAATATTTTATTTAACTATTTTTGTGTTTCTTGTATCGAGACCTACAATAGATTATTTTTAAAGATGGAGTTTTAAATACTTATCAGGCGGAAGCATATAAATTTTTCATTTATAATTATAGCTATATCAGTAATAGGCTTATTTTTTTAGGGGGATATTGGTTTCTAAGAAAGGTGAAAAATAAAGAAAGAATAGCGAATCAAGTTTATATAAAGAATATTAGATTAGTTTCTTTAGTAGTTTTTCTAATATCTTATCCATTTTATACTTTAAGATTAATAGAAAGATTAATTTTCAGATTGCATACAACTTATTATGATTATTATGCCAACTTCAAAAGTGAATTGCCATATTTTACATATACGATATCTACGTTTATGTTATATTCGTTATGTATATATTTAGCGACTAAACCTAAAAAATTACAGTCTACAATTGTTTTGCTGATGGTTATTGCAGCAAATATAATACACCTATTTATAGGTACAAGAAATCCGTTTATACTAAGTTTAATTTTTGCATTCTTATATTATTTTATGAGAAATCAATCGGAAAAAGGAAAATGGATAGGGTTTAAAGAAAAAATTATTTTATACGTAGGTACTCCATTAATAATGATACTTATGGGTCTGTTAAATTATATTAGAGATGATGCCGAGGTTGAAAATGGAGGAATAGGTAATTTAATCTTAGATTTCATATATAAACAAGGTACTAGTTTTGGAGTATTAACTCGAGGATATTTATACAATAGTAATATACCAGTAAGGGACACTGTGAACTTTACTTTTGGGCCTATTCTAGAATATTACACCAAAGGAAGCCTAGGAATTTTATTTGGTGGGAAGCCATTTGTTAATTCTACTAACAGTGTAGAATTAGCATTGGAAAGTAACAGTTATTCGCATAATATATCGTATATTGTTTTAGATAAAGAATATTTAGACGGTCATGGGATAGGAAGTAGTTATATAATGGAATTATATACAGATTATGGCTTTTTTGGAGTATTTTTATTTAATATTTTGTTAGGAATATTATTTATATATATGATGAGAATAGCTTATAGGATGGGAGTATTAGCTTATGCTATAACTCTTTTAACCTTAAATTATCTATTCTTTATGCCAAGAAGTAGCTTCTCAGAGAGTTTTTTTTAAGTCTGTTTACTATGCAATTTTTGGGGAATAGTCTTACTTATATTTCTAGGAGCAGGATTACTTAATAAAAAAATATAAAAACATATAGTTAATAGAAAAGGAGAACAATAATGTTTGAAAAATTATTCAATAGCAGATTTATATGCTAATATATATAAAAAAAGGTAATTAATTTTATAGTGTTAGTGTTGGTATTTTTGTGTAATGGCAATACCTTACACATATAAAGTAATAAATAATAAAAACAATAGTAAAAAGATACAACAAATTATTATACATACATTACTTATAAAATTACATCTCCATTAGAAGAGCAACAAAGTTTCGATAAGAATAAAAATTGGAGGATATAGTGACTTTTTATGGGAAACTTGTTACAGCCAATATAAATGGAGCTTACTTATTTAATGATTTATCAGAAAAAGATATGAAAGTATTAGAGAGAGAATTAGACACTAGTGCTAATACGTTAAAAAAATTCTAATTATGATTATTGGGAAAAGAAAAATAACTGTAAGTCCTTTAGTTAATAACGCAGGGGTAACTGTTAAAAATACTTACACCTAGTAAAAATGGCTAACGATATTATCGAGAAGAAATTAGATGGTGTGGTTAATAAATTTAAAAGATACTTACGCAAATGTTAAAATAGAAAAAAATTAGAAACGATAAATTCTCTTGAATTAGCAGCGAAAGATGGACAGGAATCTGGAATTAGTAAAAGTAAGTTTATTGATTAGATTAGCTGTTCTGGGAGTTGCGGCATTCATTATAACTGTTTTTAGGTAACATAGTTCTATATATATTTAATCCAACAATCAATAGAGCGGGTGATTATAGTAAATATGATATTAATTTTGTTACTAAGCTAAGCTCGGCTTCTAACTTAAAAAGAATTAATAGAGTATAAAGCAGGAAATAGTGCAGTAGTATTATTATCTTCAGATAAAAAATTATAGAAAAAGTTCTCAAAACAATATAGTGAGTTACTTAATAATGATAATATAACAGTAGGAAATATAGATGAAATAACAACAATAATAAAAAGCTGATAACGTACTGTTTGTTGAAGAGTATGGGGGTAACTAGATATAAGAATTTTTGAAGAAGTATTACAAATAGTTCAAAAATGTTGGAAAAAAAGTGTTAGGAGTTGCTACTTATAAATTATAATATAAAAATAAGAATACCTTAGAGTTAAATATGAGAAGATTTAACTCTAAGGTATTTTTTGTAGTTGTTATTAGAATATCAAATATATAATTCTATTGTTAAGCATAGGAAGATAGTTTCCATTTTGAACAAAAAGATTATTTTTTATATGCTTGAATATTGTGGCTATACCATTGTTGTTCCTCTACTGAAGGAGGCGTCATATAGTCGCCGTAAAATTGCGAAAGAAATTTATCATAGTTTTTAGGAATTGGTAGTTTTCTTCCTTCGAATTCAACATATATAAGGTCTTTGAGTGTTCCAGCAGGGAAGACCTCTTTTAGTCCATCCTTACTTATACCTATTGCACCTTCATATTTTCCATTCTCTTTTGAGTTACTACCAACTAATTTTTCTATTTTTTTATAGAAGAAACGAGGATTAACTAATCTTAGTGCATACCAGCAAATAACTCGAATAACGTCTTTTATTTTACTATCTCCATAAGTTGAACGATCCTTTTTTACATAACATAATTGACGGAGTGCCACTAGTTTGTAACTTTTTTCAATGATGCTCAAATCATCAAAAGTGTCTATAGGAAATACATCAACAAAAATGCTAGTATCATGTGGTTTATACTTAACCGTATCTTTTATAATAGTACTATTATCTATAATAGCTGCAAAATTATGGAAATACCAATCAGAATTATTGTAATCTAAAAACTTTATATTTAGGATGATTGGATTTGTTAATGCTATCGATTAGTTTATTATAGTCTTCTATATAAGGATATATCTATATCATCATCCCAAGGAATCATCCCTTTGTGCCTAACAGCACCTAGCATACTACCATAACTAAGAAAATATGGTATATTATTTTTTTTACAAATATCATCAATAAAATCTAATATCTCTAATTGATGTTCTTTTATTTCTTCTTTAGACAATAAATTCATAACTTACTCCTCTATTTTATATGCTTCAAATTCATGGATATTAATTTGCTTCTCTTTTGGAGGAAGCTCAAGATAATTTCCATAATATTGTGTTAAGATAACATCATAGTTTTTAGGGGCAGGGAGAGTTAAGTGTTCAAACTCCATATCAATAAACTCATTAAAAAAATTTGAGCGTTAAAGATTTCTTTCTCTTTTTAATTTTGATGGTATAAATGCAGTATACTTCCCGTTTTTATCAGTATCTTGTGTTATTTTTCTTTCAATTATATTCGCAAATAATCTAGGAGATACAGGAAGGAATAAGCCCCAGAAACTACTGCGAATTATATCTTTTACAATGCTATCTTTATAAATAATATTTTTTTTCTTTTTACTAAAAGATAGTAGTTTCAAGCTTTCCAAAAATATAACAGGTATTAATTATTTTTTTATCATTAAATTTATCCATAGGGAAAAATATCAACAAATACTCCACAAGAAAAAAAGTTTTATAATTTCTATTATCAACTATTTTTAGTAGTGGTATCAACGACTTTTATAAAATTGTTGAAATAAGCTTTTGTCGGTATCTAGGGACAAAAATTTTATATTTAGAAGAATCTTGGTTAAATTTTTTTCTATAAACATATTGTAATGTTCTCTATCCATTGAAATATCTATGTCATCATCCCAAGGTATAAATCCTTTATGCCTCACAGCTCCAAGAAGTGTACCATAATTAATGAAATATGAAATATTGTTTTTTTTGCAAAACGAGTCTATATAAGCAAGTATTTCAAGCTGTATTTTTTTTACTTCATCTAAAGTAAGTTTCTTCATCTGCTTTAAGACCTCCTATTTGTAATAAATTTATTTTTTTCAGTGATAACAAATTGTTATATAGTTCTAAAAAAATACACTGTCTTTATTGATAACTAGTAGTATTATGTATGAGCATATCGATAATAAAAATAATACTAGCTGTATTGATTAAAAAAATCGTAGATTAATTACTAACTCAGCTGGATAAATATAGTTTACTATAAAAATACACAAGTAAAAAAAGTAGAGCTAAATAATGAATATTTTCAGTGTATATTTAAATATGTTTTTTTAAGATTAAATAATTTTTTTCTTATTAATAAAAAGTAATGTATATAATAAGTAAAACTATTTCTGATATTATAGTGGTGATTAAATAAAATTCAGGTTTAAAGATCTTATTATAGAATAATAAGAAATTCAGTGATAAATTTAGTAATCCTGTACATAGTGTATATACTGTTATTCTTTTTTCAAAGCCATTTACAAATAAAATTTGAGAGCCTAAAATGGTATCTAATGCTGATATTATTGTTCTAAATGCAAATAATGATGTAAGAGTTCCGGCAGCTACATACTTTTCACTACCATAAAGTAGTATAGCATGTGGTCCTAAAAGTGTTAGACCGAAACTTAGAGGTATAATAAAGAAATTGAATACTCGACTACCTTTGTTTACTAAGTATGTATATGATTCTCGATCATTATTACCTAAGTAATACCCCAGACGAGGTAAACTTACACCTATAGCCCCTGTTATTACACCAGCTAAGACAGTAACTAATCTTTGTGACATTGTATAGTAAGTAACGTATATCGATTCTCCAGCTTTAACAAGAAATATTCTGTCTAGAAATGTATAAAGCATATTTGCATTCGCAAATAATAGCATAGCTAGTAGTGGTAAAAGTAAAGGTTTTAAGTCTCTGATTTTAATTCTAACAAACTTAACATCTTTTTTTATCCAAAAATAACTTATTACATAATTTAAAGCAGTGGATAGAGCCATTATAAGAGTATATATTATGATGTCATGTTCATCTTTTACAAATGCAAAAAAATAGATATTAGCATTAATATTCTAATGACAGCAGTCTTATAAAAATAGAAAAATTATAGTTCTCTAATGCTTCATTTACCCATTCTATAGAAAAATATTTGAGCGACTAATTGTACACCCATTACTAAATATATTTTTTTAGGGTAGGATTATTCTCAAAGAATAAATTATAAGTTGCAAAAGTAAATAGCAGTAGTTACAATTGTACAAAACATACAAAGGTAAAATAGTTGTGAGAATACCTTATTAGTTTTATTTTTATTATCTCGAACATTACTTATAGCTCTTAAGCCATAGGTATAAACTCCAAAAGTAGCAAATGGTAAGAAAAATGATAGGATTGTATCTACAGAGTTAAAATATCCGTAGTAAGTCTTATCAAGCACCCGCGCGACATAAGTTCCAGTTAAGATGGGAAAAATTATATTAAGAATTCGTATACCCATGAAGGCTAAGGCGTTCATTTTTATGCTCTTCATATAAGAAAAAATCCTTTCTTAGAAATTCTATTAAACATTATATCATATTTTCAAGATAACGACTCAAAATATCTAAAAATTGTAAAGTTTTTTGTTGAATATCTTAATATATGATATAATAGGATAGATGGAATATAAACTAAAATAGAAAATAAATAATTAAGGAGAAAAACATGATTTACGCAGGGATATTAGCTGGTGGAACAGGAACTAGAATGGGAATTAGCAACATGCCAAAACAATTTCTAGATTTAGGTAATAAACCGATAATTATTCATACTATCGAGAAGTTTCTATTAGAGCCTGAAATAGAAAGAATAGTAGTAGGAGTACATGAAGACTGGGTTTCACATGCAGAAGATTTAGTTGAACAATATGTTCCTACTTTTAGTGATAGAATAATCATTACGCCAGGTGGTGTAGATAGAAATACTACAATTGAAAATATTATAAATAGAATAAATGAATTTAAAGAACTAACAGATGAAGATATTGTAATTACACATGATTCTGTTCGTCCATTTATTACACTTAGAATAATTAAAGATAATATTAGATTAGCTAAAGAAAGTGATGCAGTAGATACAGTAGTAGAAGCTGTAGATACAATAGTTGAAAGTACAAATGGGGAGTATATTACTAATATTCCAAATAGAGCACACTATTATCAAGGACAAACTCCACAAAGTTTCCGTTGTAAAGACTTCTTAGACTTATATACATCACTAGATGCAGAAGAGAAAAAAATATTAACAGATGCATGTAAAATATTTGTTATTAAAGGGAAAAAAGTAGCGCTAGCTCGTGGAGAATACTCAAATCTTAAAGTGACTACTGTAACTGATCTTAAAATTGCTAAGAGTATGTTAGAGGAAGAATAATATGATTAATCAAATATATCAATTAATAAAAGCCAAAAATTTATTAATGTAAAATATAATGAAGAAAATTTAAACGATAAAGATAAAATAGTTATTAGACCTAACTATATGGCTCTTTGTCATGCGGATCAAAGATACTATCAAGGGAAAAGAGATCCAAAGGTACTAGCTAAAAAACTTCCAATGGCACTTATTCATGAATGTGTAGGGATTGTTATATCTGATCCTACTGGTACGTATAAAGTAGGACAAAAGGTAGTAATGATCCCTAACCAACCACCAAGAGCTAGTGATGAGGAATTCTATGAAAATTATATGAGTGGAACACATTTCTTGTCTAGTGGATATGATGGTTTTATGAGAGAATTTGTAGCATTGCCAAAAGATAGAGTAGTAGCATATGAGGGTGTAGAAGATAGTGTCGCAGCTATTACTGAGTTCATTAGTGTTGGTATGCATGCTATGGATAGATTTATGAAAAACTCTCATAGTAAAAAGGATAGAATCGCTATAATAGGTGACGGAAGTTTAGCATATGTTATGGCGAATATAATCAACTATACTTTACCTAACTGTGAGATTATCGTAATAGGTCGTCACTGGGAAAAATTAGAATTGTTTAGTTTTGCGAAAGAACGTTATATTACTGATGATATCCCAGCTGATTTAAGCTTTGATCATGGTGTAGAATGTTGTGGTGGAGATGGTAGTGGCTATGCTATCAATGATATTATTAAATATATTAAGCCACAAGGTAGTTTAGTGCTAATGGGTGTTAGTGAATATAATGTAAATATTAATACACGTGATGTATTAGAAAAAAAGGATTAATCCTATTAGGTTCGTCTCTGTTCTGGTAGAGTTGATTTTGAAAAAAAGCAGTAGAAATGCTAAGTAATAAAAAAATTCGAAAGAAGATTTAAAAAAATATTATTTATTTAGAAACTCCTGTAAAAAAATATTAATGATATACATAGAGTTTTTTTGCTACCGATTTAAATACAGCGTTTAAAAACAGTATTCAAGTGGGAAATATAAAATGGATATTTTTTTGTTTTATTGATAATTTCTGGGTTTGCTTATTTGTTACCAACTAGCTTTTAGGAGGAATTTCATTTGAGTTATATATGATTCATGGGTTAGTAATACAGTATTTTCGGAAGATATTATCTTTCGTCAAAAAGTAAATGATGTTATATTTACAGTAATAGTATTGGTTGTTAGTATAATACTTGCGAAATTTATTAATTTTGGAATAAAAGAAAGTTATGGTGAAGTAAAAAGTTTAATTTATCAATTGTGAACTAAATTAAGATAAAGGTATTGGAAATCAGCTAATATAAATTAGACTTTTTTTATAAGTATGTTAAAATGATTAAGGTTGAGATTTAATTATTAAATTAAATCTCAGTTTTTTTGCCATCGCGTTCAAAAAAATAATTATAAATGAAAGAAATGAACAGAAAGAGAGGTGCTTTATGATTAAATTATCAGAATTTGAAGTTTTAATGAAATTATTACAAAATTCAAATAAAAACACAAAGAGAAATAGCTGAGGATTTAAATATTTCATTAGGGAAAGTTAATTCAGTAATTGCAGAATTAAAAGATAAAGGATTAATAGATAAAAAAATAATAAAAATTACAAAAAAATGGAATAGATTCTCTAGAACCATATAAAGTTAATAATGCAGTAATATTAGCAGCTGGTATGAGTACTAGATTTGCTCCGTTATCGTATGAAAAACCTAAAGGATTACTTAATGTAAAGGGAGAAGTTTTTAATAGAAAGACAAATTAAACAATTACATTCTGTAGGGATAAAAAGATATAACATTAGTAGTTGGTTATATGAAAGAAAAAGATGTTTTATCTAGAAGAGAAATATGGAGTGGAAATTGTTGTAAATGAAGACTATTATAGATATAACAATACATCTTCTATGATTCTAGTAGCAGATAAATTATCTAATACATATATTTGTTCATCTGATAATTACTTTGAAAAAAATCCATTTGAAAAGTATGTTTATAAAGGGTATTATTCATCTGTATATGAAGAAGGTGAAACTGATGAATATTGTATAACTGTTGATAAAAAGGATAGAATAATTGATGCAAAAATAGGTGGATCTGACACTTGGGTAATGTTAGGTCATGTATATTTTGATCGTGAATTTAGTAATAAGTTTTCTTCAATTCTTAGAGAAGAGTATAAAAAACAAGCAGTAAAAGAAGGACTGTGGGAGGACTTATATATTAAGTTTATATCAGAATTAGATTTACGTATAAGAAGATATAGTAAGGATGTTATAAGAGAGTTTGATTCTTTAGAGGAATTAAGGGAATTTGATAAGGATTATCTAAAAAATACTAATTCTAGAATTTTAAATAACATTTCAAATATATTAGAATGTAAAGAAGAAGAAATCGAACAAATAAGTCCAATAAAAGCAGGGTTAACGAATACGTCGTTTAAATTTACTGTTTCGGGGAAACAATATGTTTATAGACATCCTGGTAAAGGTACAGAAGAGTATATTAATAGGAAAAGTGAAGCTGCTTCAATGGAGGTGGCTAAGAAATTAGGGATAGATAATACTCACATTTATATCGATGAGAAAGGTTGGAAGATTTCTCATTTTGTAGATGATGCTAGAAATCTAGATTACCATAATAAAGAAGATGTCTCTCAAGCTTTAAAAATATCTGAAAGTTATTACATAATAGTGGAGAAAAAACAGAATATAAGTTTGATATATGGAAGCAGATAGATGGTTTCCGCCACTTATTAGCAGAAAATAATAGAGATGACTTCGAAGATATGAATGATTTAGTGGATTTAGTAGAGAGATTAAAGAATGAATTATCAGATGATGAAGAATATTGCTTATGTCACTGTGATAGTTATGATCCTAACTTTTTAATAGATAAAGAAAATAATATGTATCTTATTGACTGGGAGTACTCAGGTATGACTCACCCAGCAGTTGACTTAGGAACATTTATTGCTTGTTCAGATTATAAAGTAGAAGAGGCTATTGAGGTGATTAAAGAATATTTAGGAGAAAGTTATACTCTCAATAAGTTAAAAACTTATTTAGGATATACTGCAATTATATCATTCTATTGGTTTTTATGGGCACTACATCAAGATAGTTTAGGAAAAAAATGTAGGTAAATATTTATACATATGGTATAAGTACACGAAAACATATGGAAAAAGAAGCATTAGAACTGAAAAGGAGTCGATAGAAATGAGTAAAAAAATCTAGAAGAATTAATATATGAAGAAACAGAGAGAAAACTAGATATAATGGAAAGTAAGGAATATAAATTTCCTAAAAGAATTACTAAGGTAGATAGTTATATTATAATAAGCATAATAATAATTAGTTTGGTGTTAATAATATTATGTATGAGTGAGGTAATTAAGTAATGCAAGGTAGTTATATAGAAAGAGAAACAATTACTGGAGTAGTGCCAGTTTTAAGTAATGAAAGAAAATATTCTTTTATGGATTTATTTTTATCAACAAGTGGATTTGCTATTGCAACATGGTGTTATACACAAGGAGCATATGTAGCACAATTTTTAGGATTTAAGCAAATGTTAATTAATATTTTTGCTTTTAACTTAATCTGGGTATTAGTGAGTTGCTTACCAATTTTCTTTGCAGTGAGATATGGTATAGATTTATGGATATGGTTAAGGGCTGTATTAGGAAATAAAGGAGTTGCTATATTATCAATAGTTATTAGTTTGGCAAATTTTGGATGGTATGCAGTTGCTGCTAATTTATTTTCTTCTTCAATGATTAATCTAATGAAGAATTTTGGAATAGTATTAAATGAAGATTTATGGAATCCTATATTAGGTGTGTTATGTGTTGTTTTAGGAACACTAATAGCTATAGGGGGACCAGAAGTAATAAAATGGACTAATAGGTTCCTAGTAGTAGCGTTATTGGTGGTAGGAGTAATAGTATTTTTCATCAGTATAACTTCTGTTCCGTTCTCAGAAATACTAGCTGTAAAACCTGTTAATCAAGAAGGAATTAGCGCGCTAGAACGTTTTATGATGTCAGCTGAAGGAAATGTTGCTTTTGCATTCTCTTGGTCAACGCAAGCTTTAGTTATGCCTAGATTAGCTAAAACAGAAAGAAGCGGTTATTGGGGAACAACTCTTTCTTATGGTGTTGTAGCACCATTCTTTGTTGCAACAGGTGGAGTTATGACTTTAGCAATGTTTGTAAAAACGGGTGCTTATGAAAGTGATCCTACAACAATGTTATCAGTATTAGCGACTCCAACATTAGGTCTTTTAAGTTTACTGCTAGTAGCATTTGCTAATATAGGAACTCAAGGGACTGGGTCGTATGTAAACTGTATGATTGTGAAGAGTGGATTACCTAAAGTTAGTTATAAGTTGCTTGTTATAATAGCTATGATTTATGTAAGTGTTCTTACTGTATGGGGAGGCGTAGAGAAGTATTTTGGTGCTTTCATCTCACTTGCAGCATATGTACAAGGTCCGATTATAGGTATGATATTAGTAGACTATTTTATTATTAGAAAAAGAAAACTATCGTTAAAATCAGCTTATAATTTAAAAGGGCATGATGCGTATAAATACAGTAATGGATATAATATTATTGGATTATTATGTATACTTATCTCATGTGTAGTAACAATGTTATTTGTATATAACCCATATAATGGTTCAATAAAAAGTAATATATTTTTATTTACAACAGGAAGCGGATTTACTGCTATCCTTGGTGCAGTATTATACTATATAGCTAGTACATTATTTAAAAAAATATATGGTTAGAGATAGGGAAGATCTTGAAATAGTTTAGTTTAAATTTTTAATAATTGACGTGGGTTATTATTGAATAGCGGCATTAATAGGTTAAGAAAAAAGGCTGTTATTGAAAAAAATTATTATTATAACTTAAGAATATAATTAAATATTAAAGAACAAAAAAATACAGAATTTTTTTAATTAAAATTCTGTATTTTTTTATTAATAAAGTGGATGACATAATATGTAATATATTTGTAATTAAGTGGTAACTGTGCAGTAATGGAAAAAATGTATAATGTATAATGATTTAAAAGATAGATTAAAAGAAAAATTAGTATAGGAGATTGGAAATAACTATGAAAAATAATTTTAAAATGGGATTAGGAATTTTAACAGTATTAGCAACACCACTTGCTGTAGATGCTGCTACAGGATCTAATGAAGCCCATGCAGTACAAGTTAAAGAAACGGCTAAAAAACAAGTTGTTACTACAACAAAACAAACGACTACAACAAAAACAAACAGAAGCAGCAAAAGAAAACTGAAAATACTAAAAAAGATGCTTCGAAAGAAAAAACAACTAGTTCTGTAAAAACAGTATCAGATAAAACACAAACAGTAAAATCAAATCCTGCAGAAAAGAAAACAGGTTGGACTGCAAATGGAACATATTATGTAAATGGTAAGTTAGCGAACTGGTGGTATGATGATGGAAAAGATTGGTATTTCTTCCAAAATGGTAAAAAGCATACAGGAGAAGGAAAAGATAATGCAGGAAAACATTACTTCTCAAATGGAAAATATGCTAACGGAAATGTAAACGGAACATACTATGTAAAAGGAACAGCTGCAAACGGATACCAAAATGGAACATATTATGATAAAGGAAAAGCCGCTAATTGGTGGTATGATGATGGAAAAGATTGGTATTTCTTCCAAAATGGTAAAAAACACACAGGTGAAGGAAAAGATAATGCAGGTAAACATTATTTTGCAAATGGAAAATATGCGAACGGTAATGTAAATGGAACATATTATGCAAAAGGAAAAGCCGCAAACGGATACCAAAACGGAACATATTATGATAAAGGAAAAGCCGCAAACTGGTGGTATGATGATGGAAAAGATTGGTACTTCTTCCAAAATGGTAAAAAACATACAGGAGAAGGAAAAGATAACGCAGGTAAACATTATTTTGCAAATGGAAAATATGCTAATGGATATCAAAACGGAATCTACTATGCAAAAGGGAAAGCCGCAAATTGGTGGTATGATGATGGAAAAGATTGGTTTTATTTCAAAGATGGTAAGAAGTTTACTGGTATAGCAAATGATAGTTCTGGAAAACATGAATTTGTGAATGGTAAATATGCTCAAAAAGGTGGTAAAGCACAAGGTGTAGAAGCTACTAGTAACCAATATTCTGGACACTATAAAGTTACAGGGCTATATATCCCAGTATACGATGGTAATGGTAAAATTTTATCACATATTTCTCAAGGAACTATAATCTTCAAAGATAATAGAGCTTCTGCTTCAGGAAGAATTCCTGTTCAAGTAGCTGGATTAGTAGGATATGTTAACCCATCGCAAGTACAAGCAGTTAACTCTAGTACAACATTTATTCCTGACTATGTAAGTGATGGTAAATATGTATATCACAGATATTCTAAATATAGTAGTATAAAAGTTGCATACCATAATTCAAGTATGCAAGTAGGTAAATCATATTACTCAGCTGATGGAATTAACTTTGGTTCATTCAAATTAGAACATCCGTTCCAATTTAGTAATTTAAAATCAAAAACAAACTATACTGCTGCAGATATAAATAAACTTTATACACTAATGGGAGCAAGCAATAGTATGTTGGCAGGTAAAGGTGCTGCATTCAAAGCTGCAGAACAAAAATATGGTGTAAATGCACTATACTTAGTAGCTCACAGTGCTTTAGAGAGTGCATGGGGTAGAAGTAATATAGCTAAAGCTAAAAATAACTTCTTCGGAATTGCTGCTTATGATTCAAGTCCATATACATCAGCAACTAAATTTGATAATGTAGATGCAGGTATTTTAGGAGCTGCTCGCTGGATTAATGAAAAATATCTAAGCAATTCAAGCTTCCCAGCAAGAGGAGCTTACTTAGGAAATAAAGTAGGTGGAATGAACGTTAACTATGCAACTGCGCCTTATTGGGGAGAATCTATTGCAAGTATAATGTTTGATGCTAACGATAGATTAGGTAATAAAGATAAATAATAAATTTTAGGCTAGATTACGCAGTTAATCTAGCCTGATTTGTGGAAGGAGAAAGTATGCTAGTATCAATTGTTATTAGTGCGTATAATGAAGAAAAATATTTACCAGGATTAATAGAAGATTTAAAAAATCAAAGTTATCCACACAATCTGATAGAAATAATTCTTATAAATGCAATGTCTACAGATAAAACTAAAGATATTATGGAGAATTTTCAAAAAAACAATAGTGATTTCCATAATATAAAAGTAATAGATAATCCTAAAAAAGTGCAGCCTAGTGGGTTCAATTTGGGAGTGAAAAATTCAGAGGGAGATGTAGTGTTAAAAATTGACGCTCATTCAAAAGTGACTAGTGATTTTGTAGAGAAAAATGTTAATGTAATAAATACAGGTGAATATGTATGTGGTGGGAAGAGACCTACAATTGTGGAGACTTCTGATAATTTCTCTAAGACACTTCATTTAGTAGAAGAAAATATGTTTGGTAGTAGTATAGCTAGTTATAGGAAATCTGATGAAGATAGATATGTAGATTCAATTTTTCATGGAATGTATAGAAAAGAAGTGTTCGAAAAAGCAGGTTTATTAAATGAAAAATTAATTCGCACAGAAGACAATGAGATACATTATCGAATAAGAAAAAATGGTTTTAAAATTAAATATAGTAAGGATATACTATCATATCAATACATCAGACCTACTTTAAAGAAAATGTTAAAGCAAAAATATTCCAACGGATATTGGATTGGTTTAACATCTCATGTTGAATTTAAGTGTTTATCAATATTTCACTTTGTTCCATTAGCATTTGTTTTAGCTATAATATTTAGTTTATGTATGATTCCAATTACATCTATATTTATTATATTGTTAAGTAGTGTTTACTTTTTATTTACAATACTTATTACAATTATGACAATAATAAATAATAAGTTTAATGTTACAATTTTACTAATGCCGATAATATTATTTTTTTAATTCATGTTTACTATGGAGTGGGGACATTAGTAGGCTTTAATAAAAAGGATTTAGTTGGAAAAAAAGAATATTATTCAAGTAAATAATAAAAAATTATAAAAAGTACAGAATTTATTAATAGTTTAATTCTGTATTTTTTTATTTTTTTAAAGTTTACATAATTAATATGTCACAAATTTGTAATTAAGTGGTAACTGTGCAGTAATGGAAATAATGTTATAATGTATATTGATTTTTTTATTGAAAAATGTTATGACAAAGTATGGAAACTAAAAATAGTATAGGAGATTGAAAAATAACTATGAAAAAAATAATATAAGACTAGGATTAGGAATATTAACTGTATTAGCAACACCGTTTGCTGTAGATGCGGCAACTGGATCTAATGAAGCACATGCAGCACAAGATAATGTAAAAAATGCACCAGTAGTTAAAAATACTAATAAAGAAGGAGAAGTTCAAAAAACAACGACTCCAGCGAAACAAGTAGAAAGTACAAAGAAAACAGAAAATACTCAAAAAACAGAAAGTACTAAAAAAGTAGATACTGTAAAAAAAGAAGAAGTTACTAAAAAAAGGAAGATGTTGTAAAAAAAGAAGAAACTACTAAGAAGGAAGTAACTTCTGAAAATGAAAAGAAAGCTAGTTCTAAAAAAACAGTATCAGGTAAACCTCAAGCACCTGAAACTAATTCTGCTGAAAAGAAAACAGGTTGGACATCAAATGGAACATATTATGTAAATGGTAAGTTAGCAAACTGGTGGTATGATGATGGAAAAAGACTGGTATTTCTTCCAAAAATGGTAAAAAAACATACAGGAGAAGGAAAAAGATAATTCAGGCAAGCGTCATTTTTACAAATGGTAAGTATGCTAATGGTTATCAAAAAAAGATACGTATTATGTAAATGGTAAGTTAGCTGACTGGTGGCTAGATGATGGTCAAGATTGGTATTTCTTTAAAAAAATGGTAAGAAATTTACTGGGGAAGCAAGTGACAGTGCAGGAAAACATTTATTTACATATGGAAAAATATGCTAATGGTACTGAAAAACGGGTTATTCTATGTAAGAGGGAAAAAAGCAAATGGTTACGAAAAAAAGGAACATACTATGTAGATGGTAAGTTAGGTGACTGGTGGCTAGATGATGGTCAAGATTGGTACTTCTTCAAACATGGTTTGAAAATATACAGGAGAAGCAAGTGATAGTGCAGGTAAGCATTATTTTTGTAAATGGAAAAATATGCCAACGGTACTGAAAAAAAGGAATCTACTATGTAAATGGTAAAAGTAGCAAATGGGTATGAAAAACGGAATATATTATGTAAATGGTAAAGTTAGGTGACTGGTGGCTTGATGATGGAAAAAGACTGGTACTTCTTTAAAAAAATGGTAAGAAATTTACAGGAGTTGCGAAAAGATTCTTCAGGAGAGCATAAGTTTATAAACGGGAAAATACGCTGCAGCAACAGGTAATGGTTCTGATGGACTAAGCAACGTATTAAGTATTGCTCAAAGCTACTTAGGTGTTGAGATGGGATCAGCTGAACACAAAAAAATCGTTGATGCATATAACTCAGTTAATCCAAAACCTGTAGGATACACTGCTAAGTACTCAGATGACTGGTGTGATGTTTTCGTAACTACAGTCTTCCAACAAGCAGGATTAAGTAGCCTTATCGGAAGAGAATGTGGGGTTCAACGTCATATCGGAATTATGCAACAAAAAGGTATTTGGCAAGGTAAAGTTTTACCAAAAGCAGGAGATGTTATTACATTTGACTGGGATGGTGGAGGATTTGCCGACCACATCGGAATTGTTGAATCAGTAAAAGATGGAGTTGTTACAACTATCGAAGGTAACTCTTCAACTTACGGAAGTTCAGCAAGAACAAAAGTTAAGAGAAATACTTATAACTGGAATGCAAGCTATATTAAAGGTTATGCAAGACCAAATTACTAAGAAATAGTATAATAACTTTAATAAGTTTATTAATAGGAGAAGTCGTAAAGTGTGATTAAGAAATCATAATTTATAATTTCTCCTATTTGTTTTAGATTTAAAAAAATAGTATAATATAATGACTTAAATTTTTAGTTATTAAGGAGTGTTATTTTTGTTAAGGAAAGTGATAATAACTCTAAGTTTTTAGCTTAATGTTTACTAGTGTTACGACAGTTGCTAAAAGCAGAGTGGATAAAAAGATCAACAAAAATAAATGGGTATATTATGAAAAATGATTCTAGTAAACTAAACTATAATGTGACAGAAAATTATATAGAGCCGATGAAGTTGCCTCAGTATTATCAGGCTGATGATAGATGGGGAGCAAAAAAAGATATGGTTTATCAAATATGAAGCTAACAGGATGTGTACCTACAGCTTTAGCAATGGCCATATCTGGTCTTAAAGAAGATGTTAATCCAGTTCAAGTGGCAGATTTTCTATATAATATGACTATGGAGCTGAATACTACTTTTTTAGGAACATCTAGCTTAGGAGTTCAAGAAGTAGTAAGTCAATGGGGCTTAAATTATAAGGTAATAGATTCAAAAGAAGAATTAGAAGAAACTTTAAAAAAATGGTACATTAGTCTATGGTGCAGTAGGTCATGGTATATTTGTTAATGGATATAGTACGCATGCGGTCTTATTAACTGGATATGAAAATGGTAAAACGAAAGCTTTTGATCCGGATAATATGGCAAAAACAAATAAGTGGTATGATATAGATGATATTTGGAAAGAACGCAGCTTGGCCCCTGAAGATAATATGACAGGTGGAGCATTTATAGCTATTTATAAATAAAAAACTAGTCTAAAATTTTTAGACTAGTTTTTTTATTTTAATTATTCTTCAAATCCGTTTGGATGTTTACTTTGCCATCTCCAAGAATCTTCGCACATACGTTTTACATCGTACTTAGCTTCCCATCCAAGTTCTTCTTTTGCTTTAGTAGCATCAGCATAACATGCAGCGATATCTCCTGCACGACGTGGTGCAATAACATAAGGAATGTCATGACCAACTGCAGCTGAAGCACTCTTAATAATATCTAGTACAGAGTATCCAACACCTGTTCCTAGGTTATATTTAGTAAGCCCGCTACCTTTTTCAAGTTTTTTAAGTGCGGCAACATGGCCACGAGCTAAGTCAACTACGTGGATATAGTCACGTACACCAGTTCCATCGTGTGTATCGAAATCATCACCAAAGACATTAACCTTTTCTAATTTACCTACAGCTACTTGCATTACATATGGAAGTAAGTTGTTAGGAATACCCGATGGATCTTCACCAATATCTCCGCTTTCGTGTGCTCCAATTGGGTTAAAGTAACGAAGTAATACTACATTCCACTCGTTATCAGCAGTATAAATATCACCTAGAATTTCTTCAAGCATAAGTTTAGTACGTCCATAAGGGTTAGTTACTGATAATGGGAAGTCTTCTTTAATAGGAAGAGCATGTGGATCTCCGTATACAGTAGCTGATGAACTGAAGATTATATTTTTACAATTATTTTTTTCCATAACACGGCAAAGTGTTGTAGTTCCAGCTACGTTATTATCATAATATTTTAGAGGTAAAGCACAAGATTCTCCTACGGCTTTTAATCCCGCGAAGTGAATTACTCCAAAAATATCTTTTTCTGTTTCAAATACTTCGTTTAGTTTTTCTTCATCACGAATATCAACTTCATAGAACGTTACTTTTTTACCAGTTACTTTTTCTACTACTTCTAAACTTTTTTTATTTGCATTGTATAAGTTGTCAACAACAACTACTTCATTTCCATTGTTTAATAATTCTATACAAGTGTGAGAACCAATAAATCCTGCTCCACCTGTTACTAATATTTTTCTTACTCATAATGTTTTAATCTCGTTAAACGAGTCCTTTCCTATGATTTTATACTTATAATTTTATAGTAAGGGCATTCTTATGTCAATAAATTATATTTTATAAAAAAATTAAAAAATTTATTATAATTGATACTTTTTTTGTAAAAAAATAGATAAAAAAATGTAATAGAATATATAGAGTATAAAATTTATATTTTATTAGGAGTAAACATATTATGGTGAACAATAAATTAAAAAGTAGGATTAGGGATTATTAACAGTGCTAGCTACTCCAATCGCAGTTAATGTGGTATCAGGTAGTGAAGTACATGCAGCAGAACAAAAAAATCAGCAGTAGTAGAAAAAAATCAGCAACAGCAGAAAAAAATCAGTTGCAGAGAATAAACAAAAATGTCGAAAAAAATCAGCTAGAAAATAAAACAAAAATGTGCAGAAAAACCAGCAGTGGCTGAAAAAAATCAGATAATAAAGCAGTAGTTGCAGATAAGAAAAGTTACAGAGAAATCAGCAGATAATAAAAAAACAGAAGCTATTGGGAAAACAGGAAATTGTAGAGAAGTCATTATCAGAAGAAAAACAAAACAGAATCAGTAAAAACAAGAAGAAAATAAAAAAATATACTGCCAAAAAGAAGGTGGGAAAACCTTCTGATGGAAAAAGAAGAACAAGACAAAAACTGGGTTATGATAAGGGGATTTTTTTATGATAATGGTAAATTAGCTAAACTGGTGGTATGATGACGGTCAAGATTGGTATTTCTTTCCAAAAATGGTAAGAAACATACGGGAGAAGGAAAAAGATAATGCAGGTAATCACTATTTTGTAAATGGAAAATATGCTAATGGTTATCAAAAGGAAACATACTATGTAAAAGGTTCACTTGCTAACTGGTGGTATGATGATGGAACGGCATGGTACTTCTTCCAAAATGGTAAAAAACATACAGGAGAAGGAAAAGATAATGCAGGTAATCACTATTTTGTAAATGGAAAATATGCAACTGGTGAGTATGATGGTAAGATTTACGTAGAAGGAAAAGAGACAACACCGATAAAAGATGGTTATAAAAATGGAGTATTCTTTGCAGATGGAAAGTTGGCGAATTGGTGGTATGATGATGGTACAGCATGGTATTTCTTCCAAAATGGTAAGAAACATACAGGGGAAGGAAAAGATAACGCAGGATACCATTATTTTGTAAATGGTAAATACGGAACTGGTGAGTACAATGGTAAAATATATATAGAAGGAAAAGAGATAACACCAATAAAAAATGGTTATAAAAATGGTTTCTTCTTTGTAGACAGCAAGTTAGCGAATTGGTGGCATGATGATGGAAAAGATTGGTATTTCTTTAAGAACGGTAAGAAATATACTGGCGTAGCTAATGATAGTGCAGGGACTCATCGTTTTGTAAATGGTAAATATGATAATAATGTACCAGCATTAAATATGCCGCAATACTACCAAAGTGATGCTCGTTGGGGAAAAAAAGTATATGGTATAGCCAATATGACTACTGCAGGGTGTGTGCCTACTGCGTTTAGCGATGGCATTTTCAGGACTAGGTAAACCTGTAACGCCGGTTAACGTCGCAGATGTAATTTATTATAATACTAAAGAATTTAATGTAAGTATGATTGGTACTTCAGGAGCTGGTGCAGACTATGCAATCAAGTATTATAATTTTACAAAATACAGTAATTAAATCAAAAATCACAATTAGTTCAGGCACTTCAAAGTGGAAACCCTGTATTTGCGCTTGTAGGTAATGGTGACTTTGTTAAAGGATATGCATATACACATGGAATTATGCTAAGTGGTTACCAAAAACGGTAAAACAAAAAGCTATGGATCCAGCTAGTGCTTACAACACAAATAAATGGTATAATGTAGATCGTATCTGGGATCAACGTAGTACAGATCCATATGATACAATGCTTGGTGGATCATTTATGCTAATTGAGAAAAAAATAGATAGAAATAACTAGTCTAGAGTCTAGTAAATTAAATTCTTACCAAAAGTTGATACAAAAAAATCTGGCTTTTGGTAAGAAATATTTAAAATTAGATTGTAAGACTAGTTTTTTTTATTTGGAATGGTTAAATGCAATGGTCTTTTATAAT
>BNJT01000834.1_pt1 | contig 22928 bp, 28 predicted proteins | sample 8540491 | NCBI WGS metagenome assembly BNJT01 (sample SAMD00202455, study PRJDB9452) | human saliva metagenome | host: Homo sapiens | reverse complement strand
CTCAAGCCTTTGATGCTTGGGGTTCTTTTTGTTGAAAAAAATATAGAAAAAGCCTTTAAAAAAATATTTGTTAGAATTTTCTAAAAAAATCTGGCGAAAGTTCTTGCTTTTATAAAAAAATAGGGTATAATGGTGAAAACACTATCTTTAAGGAGATTACTTATGAGATCGAAAAAGTGGCTCTTAGGAGCAGGTGCTGTTTTGAGTGCAGCCCTTCTGTTAACAGCTTGTGGGCAAAGTGAAAAAAAGGCTGATGCTCCCAAGACATTTTCATATGTCTACGCTATGGATCCATCATCTTTGGACTACAGCGTGACGAGCAAGAGCTCAACTTCTGACGTTATAGCCAACGTTGTCGATGGCCTTTTGGAAAATGATAAGTATGGAAACTTAATTCCATCACTTGCAGAAGACTGGTCCGTTTCTAAAGATGGTTTGACTTATACCTACAAACTCCGTAAAGGTGTAAAATGGTATACTTCTGAAGGAGAAGAGTATGCTGAAGTCAAGGCCAAGGACTTTGTTACTGGTCTGAAACACGCAGCTGATGGCAAATCAGACGGCCTCTCTCTCCTTCAAGATTCTATCAAAGGGTTGGCAGAGTATATCAGTGGAGAAAGCAATGATTTCTCTACTGTAGGAGTTAAGGCTGTCGATGATTACACGGTAGAATACACGCTCAACAAACCAGAAAGTTTCTGGAACTCTAAGGTCACAACTGCGACCATGCTCCCAGTTAATGAAGAATTTTTGAATTCTAAAGGGAGCGACTACGGTGCACCAACCCCATCAGGTATCCTATATAATGGTCCTTATTTCTTGAAATCATTGACTTCAAAATCAGTCATTGAATATGAAAAGAATCCAAACTATTGGGACAAGGACAATGTTAAGATTGACAACATCAAACTAACCTTCTATGATGGTTCCGACCAAGAATCCTTGATTCGAAGTTTTACGCAGGGTGCTTATACAACAGCTCGTCTCTTCCCAACAAGCTCAAACTTTGAGTCAACTAAGAAAGAGTACGGAGATAAGATTGTCTACAGTCCACAAGAAGCGACAAGCTACTACCTCACTGTTAACGTAAACCGCCAGTCTTACAATAAAACAGCCAAAACAGACGAAGCTCAAAAAACATCAACAAAAGAAGCTCTTCTCAACAAGAACTTCCGTCAGGCGCTGAACTTTGCCCTTGACCGTCACTCTTACACTGCTCAGTTGAATGGTGAAGAAGGTGCGGACAAGATTATCCGTAACAGCCTAGTGCCTCATGACTACGTTCAAGTTGGTGAAAAAACCTTTGGAGAGTTGGCACAGGCAGAGCTCGTTTCATATGGAGACCAGTGGAAAGATGTAGCCCTTACAGATGGCAAGGATACGATTTACAGTCCTGAAAAAGCTAAGGCAGCCTTTGCTAAAGCCAAGGAAGAATTGCAAGCCAAGGGGGTTACCTTCCCAATCCATTTGGATATCCCGGTTGAACAAACAGATGTAATCGCGGTTCAACAAACCAACTCACTCAAGCAGTCTATCGAATCATCACTTGGTACTGAAAATGTCATTGTCGATGTCCTTCAAATGACCGATAATGAGAAAATGAGCATTACATCTCAAGCCAAGGTTCCAGCACAAAAAGACTACGACTTGAATGGAACTGGTTGGGGACCAGACTATCAAGACCCAGCTACCTACCTAAACATTCTTGATGCTAAGAAGGGTTCTGCCCTTAAACACTTGGGTATCACTCGTGGAAAAGATCCAGAAGTAATGGCTCAAGTCGGTCTAGACGAATACAAGAAACTCTTGGATGATGCCGCAGCTGAAACAAGCGACCTCAATAAGCGTTACGAAAAATACGCTAAAGCTCAAGCTTGGGTATCTGATAGTTCGCTCTTGATCCCAGTTGCTTCTTCAGGTGGTTCTCCAACTGTTAGCCGTACTGTGCCATTCACAAAAGCATATTCTCAAGTCGGAATCAAGGGAGATCCATTTGTGTTCAAAGGTTTGGAATTGCAAAATGATGTCGTGACTACAAAAGAATACGAAGAAGCTCTCAAGAAATGGCAGAAAGAAAAGATTGAAACAAATGCCAAATACCAAAAAGAGCTAGAAAAACACGTTAAATAATCTATAAGAAAGGAAGGTGCATATTGCTTGCGCTTCCTTTCTTTTTATTTGACTAGGTTCATCATTCATCTATAAAAGAGTCGGAAACTTTACAATTTAGGATAAATTTGATAAAATATGGCTATGTTATAAAAAGTGACATAAAGGAGTAGAGGATGAACATGAAAAAAAGACTCATCGGAACTGGTCTTGTCCTAGCAACAGGGATTTTACTGACAGCTTGTGGACAGTCAAATACTGATACAAGCACTTTCTCATCAACATTTAGTGCAAATCCGACGACGTTTAACTATCTTTTAGACTATTATGCAGATAACACTTCAGTGATTACCAACCTTGTGGATGGTTTGCTAGAAAATGATAGCTATGGGAATCTAACGCCAGCTCTAGCTGAAGATTGGTCAGTTTCGGCGGATGGTTTAACCTATACCTATAAACTCAGAAAAGATGCCAAGTGGTACACTGCTGATGGAGAAGAGTACGCTCCAGTAAAAGCCCAAGACTTTGTCACTGGGATTAAGTATGCTGCGGACAACAAGGGTCAAGCCATGGATCTCATCCAAAACTCTATCAAAGGATTGAATGACTATGTGACAGGTGCGACCAATGACTTCACAACAGTTGGTGTGAAAGCCTTGGATGACTATACGGTTGAGTACACTTTGACTCGACCAGAGCCCTACTGGAACTCAAAGACCACCAATAGTATCCTTTTCCCGGTTAACGAAGAGTTTTTGAAATCAAAGGATAAAGAATTTGGAACCTTGACGCCAAACAGCATCCTTTACAATGGACCTTACTTGTTAAAAGATTTCACATCAAAATCTTCGATCGAATATGTGAAGAATCCACACTATTATGACCATGATAAAGTAACCATTGAAAAAGTTAAGTTAGCTTACTTTGATGGCTCTGATCAGGAGATGACCATTCGTAACTTTGAAAGTGGTGCCTATACGCTTGCGGGAGTCTATCCAAATAGCTCGAGCTATGCCAAGACAAAAGAAAAATACCAAGACAATATCGTTTATAGCTTACAAGACAAGACTTCTTGGTACTTCAACTTTAATGTAAATCGAAAAGCCTATAACCATACTGCAAAAACCTCAGACCAGCAAAAGAAATCAACTCAAACAGCGATTTTAAATAAAAATTTCCGTCAGGCCTTGAACTTTGCCATCGATCGGACAGCCTACTCTGCTCAATCTAACGGGCAAGAAGCAGCAAGTAAGACCCTTCGTAATACCCTTGTTCCTCCGACATTTGTGCAGGTGGGAGATAAGAGCTTTGGAGAAGTCGTTTCTTCTAAACTTGTTCAGTATGGAACAGAATGGTCAGGAATCAACTTGGCGGATGCCCAAGACGGTTATTTCAACAAGGAAAAGGCCCAAGCCAAATTTGCGGAAGCTAAAAAGGAATTGGAAGCCCAAGGGGTGACCTTCCCGATTCATTTGGACATCCCGGTTGATCAAACCAATAAAAATGCAGTTTCTGGTATGAATTCGCTTAAACAGACACTTGAAACAGTACTAGGTTCTGATAATGTCGTTATTGATGTTCAGCAACTTTCAACGGATGACTTTGGGAATGTCGCTTTCCTAGCTCCAAATCCAGCAGCTCGTGATTACGATTTGAACTTTGATGGCTGGGTCGGTGATTACCAAGATCCGTCAACTTATCTGGATCCATTTAATGCCGAAGATGGTTTTTATCTCAAAATTTTCGGTCTAGATGCTAAGGAAGATCAAGAACTCATCAAGAGTCTAGGACTTGATACCTATACGAAACTTTTAAAAGAAGCAGACACTGAGAATCAAGATGTCGCTAAGCGTTATGAAAAATACGCTGAAGCTCAAGCTTGGATGATTGATAGTTCTCTGATCATGTCTACGATGTCAAATGGTGGTACAGCCTCTGTAACCAAAGTAACTCCCTTTACACGTGCTTATTCTCTAGTGGGAATCAAAGGTGATGGAAATAACTACAAGTACATGAGACTGCAAAAAGATCCTGTTACCAAGAAACAATTTGATGAAGCTAAGGCTAAGTGGGAAGAAGAAAGTAAAAAGGCTATCGAAAAGAGTCAAAAAGAATTTTCAAACCACGTTAAATAAAAATGAAAGACAGGCTGGCACGATAAATTGCCCTTGTCTTTTTAATTTGTCATTGAAAAATGAAGTTAGTATAATTTTAAAGCAAATAAAGAACACAGAAGTGAATGAAAACGCTGAGAATGACGGGAATAAATGGAATTTCTTTCATAAATGTGATATAATGAACCTAATTATTAACGTATAGGGGATTAACATGAATAGACGTTCAAAGAGAACTCGTTCTGGCAACATGAAACGAAATATTAACATAGTCTTATTAACCATTTATCTATTGTTGGGTGGTTTTTTGCTGTTCTTGATTTTCAAACATAATATCCTAGCTTTTCGATACCTCAATATCCTTACGGCGGTTCTTATTTTTATTTCTGCTGTAATTGCAATCCTCCTGATAGTGTATAAAAAGCCGAGAAGTTTACGGTTTTCTTTTTGACACTTGCTATCGTAGTTAGCTCGGTTTCTCTCTATGCTTTGCAACAGTTTGTCGGTTTTACCAATCATATCAATGCGACCTCAAACTACTCAGAGTATTCGATGAGTGTGGTCGTTTTGAAAGACAGTGAAATCAATAATGTGACTCAGTTAGAGAGTGTAACAGGTCCAACTGAAACAGATAATGATAATATCCAAAAGTTGGTGGCGGATATTAAGACGACACAGAGTAAAGACTTGACAGTTGAACAGAGTGCTTCTTATCTAGCAGCTTATAAGAGTCTGCTTTCTGGCGAAACAAAAGCAATTATCTTAAATAGTGTCTTTGAAAATATCATTGAAGCAGAGTATCCAGATTATGCTTCAAAAATCAAAAAAATCTATACAAAACAATTAACTAAGGATGTTGCGGCTCCAAAGGTATCGAAGAATAAAGCTTTCAATATTTATGTGAGTGGTATTGATACCTATGGACCGATTAGCTCAGTATCTCGTTCTGATGTGAATATTCTAATGACTGTGAACCGAGATACCAAGAAAATCCTTCTGACTACAACGCCTCGAGATTCCTATGTTCCGATAGCGGATGGGGGAAATAATCAAAAGGATAAATTGACCCACGCTGGGATTTATGGAGTGGACTCGTCGATTCATACCTTGGAAAATCTCTATGGGGTGGATATTAACTATTATGTGCGCTTGAACTTTACCTCTTTCTTGAAGTTGATTGACCTTTTAGGTGGCGTTGATGTCTATAATGATCAGGATTTCACTTCTTTGCATGGCAAGTACCATTTCCCTGTTGGGAATGTCCATCTAGACTCTGAGCAGGCTCTTGGTTTTGTTCGTGAGCGCTACTCTCTAGCAGATGGAGATCGTGACCGTGGTCGGAACCAACAAAAGGTTATTGTAGCTGTTATTCAGAAGTTAACTTCAACCGAAGCTTTGAAGAACTATGACAATATCATACAAGGATTGCAAGATTCTCTTCAGACCAATATGCCTTTGGAAACCATGATGGATCTAGTTAATACTCAATTGGAGAGTGGCGGTAACTACAAAGTCAACTCTCAAGACTTGAAGGGGACTGGACGCACGGATCTTCCTTCATACGCTATGCCAGATAGTAACCTCTACATGATGGAAATCGATGAAAGTAGCTTGGCCGCTGCCAAAGCTGCTATCAATGATGTGATGGAGGGCAAGTAGCATGATAGATATCCATTCGCACATCGTTTTCGATGTGGATGATGGTCCAAAGTCGATAGAGGAAAGTAAAAAGCTTCTTAGAGAGGCCTACAGCCAAGGAGTACGAACAATTGTTTCCACTTCGCATAGACGAAAAGGGATGTTTGAAACTCCTGAAGAAAAAATCGCAACCAATTTTTTGAAGGTGCGAGAAATGGCTAAGGAAGTTGCGGATGACTTAATCATTGCCTATGGGGCAGAAATCTACTATACGCCAGATGTTGTTGAGAAGTTAGAAAAGAAATTAATCCCAACCCTTAACGATAGCCGCTATGCTTTGATTGAGTTTAGTATGAATACAGCTTATCGAGATATGCATAAGGGATTGAGTGATATTCTAATGCTAGGCATTACACCCGTCATTGCCCACATTGAACGTTACGATGCTTTGGAAAACAATGAAAAGCGCGTGCGAGAGTTGATTGATATGGGATGTTATACTCAGGTTAATAGTTCTCATGTTTTGAAACCAAAACTCTTCGGAGAAACCTATAAATTTATGAAAAAGAGAGCGCAGTATTTCTTGGAGCGAGATCTGGTTCACGTGATAGCAAGTGATATGCACAACTTGGATCACAGACCTCCTCATATGGAGGAAGCCTATGATATCATTGCCAAAAAATACAGTGAAGATAAGGCTAAGGAACTTTTTAAGGATAATCCCCGAAAAATAATAATGGATCAATTGATTTAGGAGAAAAAATGAAAGAACAAAATATGATGGAAATCGATGTATTTCACTTACTTAAAATCCTTTGGAAACGAAAATTTTTAATTGCTTTGGTAGCATTCGTGACAGGGACAGTAGCATTTGCCTACAGTAGTTTTTATTGTGAAGCCGGAGTTTACGAGTACGACCCGAATTTATGTGGTCAATCGCAATCAGGGAGATAAGCCTGGCTTGACTAACCAAGACTTGCAAGCAGGATCTTACTTGGTAAAAGACTATCGCGAAATCATTCTCTCGCAAGACGTTTTAGAGAAGGTTGCGACTGATTTGAAACTAGAACTCCCTCCAAAAGGTCTAGCTAGTAAAAATCAAGGTAACAGTTCCAGTGGATACGCGTATTGTATCGATTTCTGTTACAGACCGTGCACCTGAGGAAGCTAGCCGTATCGCCAACTCTTTGAGAGAGGTTGCGGCTCAAAAGATCATCAGCGTCACTCGCGTTTCGGATGTGACAACACTTGAAGAAGCACGCCCTGCAACATCGCCATCTTCACCAAATATTCGTCGCAATACCATGGTTGGATTCCTTGCGGGGGCGGTTGTGATGGTTGTCACAGTTCTCCTTGTTGAGCTCTTGGATACACGAGTGAAACGTCCAGAAGATATTGAGGACGTGATGCAAATTGCACTATTGGGAATAGTTCCAAATTTGGATAAATTGAAATAGGAGAGAAAAATGCCAACGTTAGAGATTGCACATAAAAAACTGGAACAGGCAAGAAAAGCAGAAGAGTACTACAATGCGCTTCGCACCAATATTCAACTGAGTGGGAATAATTTAAAAGTAATTGCAATTACATCTGTAAAGCCTGGTGAAGGGAAATCAACAACTTCTACTAATATTGCTTGGGCTTTCGCGCGTGCAGGCTATAAGACACTGTTAATCGATGCGGATATTCGTAATTCTGTCATGTCGGGTGTTTTTAAATCACGTGAAAAGATTACAGGATTAACAGAATATTTATCAGGGACAACAGACTTATCGCAAGGTTTATGCGAAACAAATGTTGAAAATTTATTTGTTATCCAGGCAGGTTCTGTATCCCCAAACCCTACAGCTCTGCTGCAAAGTGAAAATTTTGCAACTATGATTGATACTCTGCATAAATATTTTGATTATATCATTGTTGATACCGCACCAATAGGAGTTGTTATTGATGCTGCAATCATCACTCAGAAATGTGATGCTTCTGTTTTGGTGACTGCGGCTGGTGAAACAAATCGTCGCGATGTCCAAAAAGCTAAAGAACAACTTGAACAAACAAGCAAACCATTTCTAGGAGTAGTTCTAAATAAATTTAATACTTCAGTCGAAAAAAATATGGCTCCTATGGAGCATATGGAAACTATGGGAATTATGGCAAAAAATAATAAATAGCCTAGGGAAGATATTATGGAAGAAAAGGGATTGAAGATTTCTTTGGCAGTATTCCAGAGTTTTCTTGTCATTATTTTAGCTTATTTACTCAGTTTTGTTAAAGAAACAGAGATTGTATACACTTCAATGGTTATCCTATACATTCTCCATTATCTTGTCTTTTATATTAGTGATTATGGACAAGATTTTTTTCAAAAGAGGGTACTTGGCTGAGTTTATCAAAATAGCGAAGTATATTATTTTCTTTGCATTGGCAATAAGTATTTCTAATTTTTTCTTAAAGGAACGCTTTAGTATTTCAAGACGAGGAATGATCTACTTTTTAACAATGCATTCCGTGTTACTATATCTTTTGAATCTATGTATTAAACGCTATTGGAAACTTCTATTACCAAATTTTAAAGGGAGAAAAAAAGTTTTCTTGATTACGGCTACGTCTAGAGTAGAGAGGGTAATAGACAAACTGTTAGAATCAAGTGATTTTTTATGGGAATTAGAAGCTGTTAGTGTTCTAGATCAGCCTAATTTTCAACATGAGCACTTAAAAGTAGTACCAGTTGAAGATGTTTTAAATTTTGCAACTCATGAAGTTGTTGATGAGGTTTTTATCAATCTGCCTAGTGAGGAGTATAATATTGAAGATTATATCTCTCTTTTTGAAACAATGGGAATAGATGTGACAGTTAACCTAAATGCTTTTAACGACTATTTGGGTAGTGATAAAAAAATTCGTGAAATGGCAGGTTTGAATGTTGTAACCTTTTCAACAAAATTTTACAAGCCTAGTCATGTAGTTGCCAAACGAATTGTAGATATTTGCGGAGCTATTGTTGGACTTGTCCTGTTTGCTGTAGTTGGTTTAGTATTGGTACCACTGATTCGAAGAGATGGTGGGTCGGCCATTTTTTCTCAAACGCGTATTGGAAAAAATGGTCGTCGCTTTACTTTTTATAAGTTTCGTTCTATGCGTGTAGATGCGGAAGAGATTAAACAACAGCTGATGAATCAGAATACGATGCAGGGGGGGATGTTCAAAATGGATAATGACCCACGTGTTACACCAATTGGACGGTTCATTCGTAAGACAAGTTTGGATGAGTTGCCACAGTTTTGGAATGTACTAATTGGGGATATGAGTTTAGTAGGGACTCGTCCTCCAACTATTGATGAGTATGAAAAGTATACGCCAGAACAGAAACGTCGTCTCAGTTTTAAGCCTGGGATTACTGGTTTATGGCAGGTTAGTGGACGAAGTGAAATCAAAAATTTCGATGAAGTTGTCAAATTAGATGTAGCTTACATTGATGACTGGACAATCTGGAAAGATATTGAAATATTGTTAAAGACCGTTAAAGTGGTCTTTATGAGGGAAGGGGCGAAGTAATTTCTGCCCTTCAGTCCTGTTAGGAGAGAAATGAAACAGTCAGTTTATATTATTGGTTCAAAGGGGATTCCTGCTAAGTATGGAGGATTTGAAACCTTTGTTGAAAAATTAACCGAATATCAAAAAGACAGCAACATACAATACTATGTTGCTTGTATGCGTGAAAATTCAGCCAAGTCTGGTATTACGGAAGATCAGTTTGAGCACAATGGAGCCATTTGCTTCAACATCGATGTACCCAATATCGGACCAGCTCGTGCTATTGCTTACGATATCGCAGCGATCAACAAGGCTATTGAATTGGCTAAGGAAAAACAAGGACGAGGCTCCCATTTTTTATATTCTAGCTTGTCGCATCGGTCCTTTTATTTCTGGACTTAAGAAAAAAATTCGTGCCATTGGTGGCTCTTTGCTGGTAAACCCTGATGGTCATGAATGGTTGCGAGCAAAATGGAGCCTTCCAGTTCGTAAGTACTGGAAATTTTCAGAGCAGCTCATGGTCAAACATGCAGATTTACTGGTCTGTGACAGTAAAAACATTGAAAAATATATCCAAGAGGATTATAAGCAGTACCAACCAAAGACCACCTATATTGCCTATGGAACGGATACTACTCCTTCAATCCTGAAAGCAGAAGATGCCAAAGTTCGGGATTGGTATCAGGAAAAAGGAGTTAGCGAAAATGGCTATTATCTAGTAGTGGGACGATTCGTTCCTGAAAACAACTACGAAGCCATGATTCGTGAATTTATCAAGTCCAAGTCCAAGAAGGACTTTGTCCTCATCACAAATGTGGAGCAGAATAAATTTTACGACCAGTTGTTACAGGATACTGGTTTTGATAAAGATCCTAGGGTTAAATTTGTTGGGACTGTCTATGACCAAGAGTTGCTCAAGTATATTCGTGAGCATGCCTTTGCCTATTTCCATGGACATGAGGTTGGAGGAACCAACCCTTCTCTGCTGGAAGCTTTAGCATCTACAAAACTGAATTTGTTGCTAGATGTTGGCTTTTAACCGTGAGGTTGGTGAAGACGGGGCCATTTATTGGAAAAAAGATGAGTTGACTCGTGTCATTGAGGAAGTAGAAGGATTTGATCAGGCAGCAATAACTGACTTGGATTTCAAGTCAAGCGAAAGAATCCTCTCAGCTTTCACATGGGAAAAGATTGTGTCAGATTATGAAGAAATGTTTAAAGGATAGGGAATGAAACGGATTTTATACTTGCATGCTGGTGCAGAAATGTATGGAGCAGATAAGGTTTTATTGGAATTGATCAAAGGATTGGATTCCAAAGAATTTGAAGCTCACGTCATCTTGCCAAATGACGGTGTTTTAGTCGAGGCTTTGCGCCAAGTTGGAGCTAAGGTCAGCGTGTTGGATTATCCTATTTTACGTAGAAAATACTTTAATCCTAAAGGCATTGCCGACTATATTAGCTCTTATAATTTCTATGCTAAGCAAATCGCCCTCTATGCTCGACAACACAGTATAGATATGGTTCACAATAATACAGCGGCTGTTTTGGAGGGCATCTATTTGAAACGCAAGCTCAAGCTGCCTTTGATTTGGCATGTTCATGAGATTATCGTCAAACCCAAAGCTATTTCTGACTTTATCAATATGCTCATGGGACGATATGCAGACAAGATTGTGACGGTGTCCCAAGCGGTCGCTAATCATATCAAGCAGTCTCCTTTTATCAAAGATAGCCAAGTGGAAGTGATTTATAACGGTGTCGATAATACTGTCTATTATCCAATGGATGCGTCTTCTATTCGTGAAAAAAATTTGACATTGCGCAAGATGCACTTGTGATTGGCATGATTGGTCGGGTCAATGCTATCAAAGGACAAAATGATTTCATAGAAGCAGTCGAGCCACTTTTTGGAAAAAGAATGAGCAAGCGGTGGCTTTCCTAGCTGGAGGTGTTTTTTTCCTGGTGAAGAATGGCGCTTAGAAGAACTAGATAAGAGAATAGCTTCTTCATCTGTTGTGTCACAAATTCATCGTATTGATTACTACGATAAGACTTCTGAACTTTATAATATGTTTGATATCTTTGTCTTACCAAGTATAAAACCTGATTCCCTACCTACAGTAGTCCTAGAAGCCATGGCTTGTTCAAAAACCAGTTGTTGGTTATAACAATGGGGAATAGCTGAAATGGTAGTAGATGACAAAAAGTGGTTGCTTAGTCAAACCAAATCGTCCTCAAGAACTTTCTAATGCCATTTCTCTCTTACTAGATAGTTCTGAAAAAAAGAGAAAAAAATTTGGGCGAGTAGGATATCAGAGACAAAAAGAGCTGTTTTTCTTTGGAGAGTTACATCAAGAACTTTTCGGAGTTGTATAAAAACAGATAGAAAAGATTAGTTATGAATAAAATAGATTTTGTTGTTACTTGGGTTGATGGGAATGATCCTGTGTGGCAAGAAAAAAATCAAGCTATGATGGATCGGTTAATACTTCTAAACAGAGTATGAATTCAGTCAAGGCTTACCGAGAATGGGGGACCTTTAAATATTGGTTTAGAGGAGTTGAAAAATTTGCTCCTTGGGTTAATAAGGTCTACCTCGTGACCGACCAGCAAAAGCCAAGCTGGTTAGAGTTAAACAGTGATAAATTGGTGTTGGTAGATCATACAGAGATTATCTGCAATGACTACCTGCCAGTTTTTTCTGCCAATCCTATCGAAAGTAATATCCATCGGATCCCTGGACTCTCTGAGCATTTTGTTTTTTTTAATGACGATATGTATTTGACAGCTCCAGTCGAGCCGACAGATTTTTTCTCAGAGGATGGTTTACCCAAATATAATACGGCTCTTTCACCGATTATTCCTGAAAGATATGGGACGGGGAATTTTCAGATAAATGACATGGAGATTGTCACTAGCTATTTCAGTCGAAATGAAATTTTGAAGAATGGCCAATTCTTTGATCCAAAGCAGGGATTAAAAAGTATCGTTAAGTCGCTACTATACAGAAATAGTCAGTTTATCTGTGGTTTCTGGGAGAGTCATCTGCCCTATCCTCTACTAAGATCAACGATGAACTTGGTATGGGAAAAGGAAAAAGCTGTCTTGGAAAGAACCTCGGCTAGTCGCTTTAGAAATCATTCTGATACCAATGTTTGGCTCTTTAAGTATTGGCAGATTGCCAGTGGTCAATACGCTGTCGGAAATCCTAAGTTGGGGGGACTCTTTTCTTTGGATAATGCTGGACCAGATTTTTGGAAATTACTGAATTCTGGCAAATACCAAATTATGTGTATCAATGATGGATTTAACATTCAAGACGAGGAGCAGGTGATGACAGACTTTATCAAGGCTATGGATCAACTGCTTCCAGATAGAAGCTCATTTGAGATTTAAACTGTAAAAACTAAGTAAGAGAAAGAAAAAGAAAATATGATTTCGGTAATTGTGCCTGTTTATAATGTGGAGGACTACCTTCATTATGCCATGGAGAGTTTGGAACATCAGACTTACAAGGATATGGAGGTCCTCTTGGTCGATGATGGATCGAGTGATGGCTCAGGACACTTGTGTGACCAGTATGCCCAGCAATATGATTGGGTGACTAGCTACCATAAGGTCAACGGTGGTTTGTCTGATGCTCGGAACTATGGGGTCTTGAAAGCCAAGGGAGACTGGATTACTTTCCTAGATCCAGACGACTATCTGGAACCCTGCGCCTTGGAACTGCTAGCAGAGCTACAAAGTCGTACCCAAGCAGATATGGTAAGTGGCAAAGTAGAGCCAACAGCTCACTATCATCGTTTTCAAAATTTTCACTTGGGTCAGCTTGATTTAGACCAAGTTAAGGTCTATGACAAGGCAAAGGCTCTGACTGAGATGCTTTATGGAGACCTTGTAACGGTCTCTGCTTGTGGGAAACTCTATCGGAAAGAACTTCTTGAGAAAGCTCCCTTCCCCAAGGGGCGCATCTACGAAGACCTCTATGTTATCAGTGAGCATCTCAACCAAGCCCAATCCGTGGCCTTGTACCATCTTCCGATTTACCATTATTACCATAGACCTGGTAGCATTACTGCCTCGGCTTTCACGCCAAAACAATACGAGTTTACGAAGCAATTGATCATTTAAAAGAGGTTGTGAATGCAACCTATCCTGAGAGTTCAGAACTCCAAGAAGCCATCATTTCACGCTTCTTTACAGGAAGTCTTCTTATCTTTACGATGATTAAGGATGGGGATTCGGTAGAATTCAAGAGACTTCAGGAGAAAACCAGGCCTTATTTGCCACTTGTTTTGAAGAATTCTAGAGTTAGCAAGAAACGTAAGATTCTCTATGTTTTAATTACTAAGTATCCGCGGCTCTATTATCAATTTAAAAAGTTAAAAAAATCCTAAGTAAGAGTTAGGGATGAAAGAAGAAAAGGAAAAAGAAAATGTTAAAGTTAGAACGTGATAAATTGCTAATTGCAGCAGTTTTAATAGTGGTTGTCTCCATAGATATGATCAATACGTCTATGTTAGCTCCTGTTTTACCTAATATTCCTAATGTAGTTCCTTTTTTTGCGGTCCTGTTACTTGCTATGCGATTTGCTTATATTCATCACTACTCTATAAGCTATCTCATCTTTTGCACCAATTCTTCTTTTTTTGCTGGGGGCATGGTTTACTATAAGACTGGGAACCTTAATGCATTGATGTATATGTTTCTGCTTGTCTTTCTTTACAAGGCTGAGATGGAAAGTGTACTTAAAAATATACTCTGTTGTAGCCTTGTTTTTTTATTGTATTGATAGTGTTCTTGGCCGTGATTGGTGCTATTCCAAACTTGCAATTTGTCCAATCACGATCTGCGGGAGTCGTTGTTCGAAATTCATTTGGCTTTTATTTATCCAACTGATTTTGCTTCTCACTGTTTTTATCTATATACAGCTATATCGTATATCTTTAGAAAGAAATTCATTGTTTTACGGACTGCCTTAGGATTTGGTCTGGCTTATTTCATTATTCGATATTGCGATGCGAGGCTTAATGCCGCTTCTATTACTGTAATGGCGCTCATTTTTCTGTACTTTTATTTCCGAAATGATAAACAGCGACGGCTTTTTGCTTTACTTCCTTTATCGGCTGGTATAGCGTCTTCAGTAATGATTTATCTCTCTTCTAAATTTACCTGGTCTCATCCAATGTATGTGGCTCTAAACAATTTTTTTAGTATGAGATTACACCTAGGACATGAGGCACTAAAAAAATATGCAGTGCAGTGGTTTGGGATTCGGGGCATATCATTTGTCGGTTATGGGGGGCGTACAGAATCCGTTTTTGAGCTACGACTATGTAGACTCTTCCTACGTTCAGATGCTCTTTACCTATGGGATGATTCCAGTTCTCTTATTGGTCGTGTTATACATAGTTAGGTCTTGGTCACTTTATCGCAAAAAGAATTATTTGCTATTGACGGCCTTATCCTTAATAGCAGTCAACTGTATGTTTGAGGCCTTCTGGGTTCGCCCGTCTTATAATATTTTTATGTTTACTCTATTTGCAACCTTGCCAGTTATTGAATTTGAATCGAAGAAATCTACAACGAGGAACTCCTTGTGAAAGTATTAAAAAATTATTTATATAATCTTTCTTATCAGCTGTTAGTAATCGTTTTACCAGTCATTACTACACCCTATATTACTCGGGTTTTCTCATCCAATGACTTAGGTTCCTATGGGTACTACAACTCAATAGTAACTTACTTTATACTCTTAGCGACACTTGGGGTGGCCAATTATGGGACAAAGGAAATTTCCGGCCATCGTAAGGAAGTCGAAAAGACCTTCTGGGGTATTTACAGTTTACAAGTCCTTTCAACCTGTTTAGCGGTTACGCTTTATATAGTTGTCTGCTTGCTTGTGCCGTCGATGAACAATCCAATTGCTTATATACTTGGCTTTAGTTTGCTGTCTCGTGGTTTTGATATTTCTTGGCTTTTTCAAGGGTTAGAAGATTTCAAAAAAATCACAGCTCGTAACACAATGGTCAAACTTCTAGGTGTTGTTTCGATATTCCTATTTGTTAAGAAACCATCCGACTTGTACTTGTATATCATCCTCTTGGTTGCCTATGATCTACTAGGTCAGTTGAGTATGTGGCTTCCTGCTCGGGAGCACATTCGCAAGCCGCATTTGGATATAGCCTATGCCAAAGAGCATATTAAACCAGTCATTCTCTTGTTTCTGCCACAGATTGCCATTTCACTCTACATCACGCTAGATCGCACCATGTTGGGTGCCTTGTCTTCGACCAAGGATGTCGGGATCTATGATCAAGCCTTGAAATTATTGAATATTTTGTTGACTTTGGTAACGTCGCTTGGTAGTGTTATGTTGCCTCGGGTCTCCAATCTCCTCTCATCAGGCAATCAAAAGGCGGTTAACAAGTTACATGAAATGTCTTTCTTAGTGTATAACTTGGTTATCTTCCCGATGATTGCGGGGATTTTGATTGTTAACAAAGATTTTGTTAATTTTTTCCTGGGGCAAGACTTCCAAGATGCTCGCTATGCGATTGCCATCATGGCCTTTAGAATGTTCTTTATTGGCTGGACCAATATAATGGGAATTCAAATCTTGATTCCTCACAATAAGAATCGTGAATTTATGCTATCAACAACTATTCCAGCTGTTTTTAGTGTGGGCTTGAATCTCCTCTTGATCCCGCCTCTGGGCTATATTGGAGCTTCAATTGTATCTGTTGCGACTGAAGGTTTGGTCTGGCTGATCCAACTCTACTTTACACGTTCGTATCTAAAAGAGGTCAAGATCTTTCCATCTATGCTGAAAATACTTCTAGCAGCACTCCTGATGTACGGCGCCTTGTATTCTGTACAAGCTTTCATGCACTTCTCGTCTGTTGTGAATGTCTTGATCTATTCTCTGCTTGGCTTCCTAGTCTACGGTGGCTTGGTTTTGGTCTTACGTGTCTTGGATTTTCAAGAACTAAAAAGTGTTTTAAAGAAATAAGGAGATTTTATGTACGATTATTTGATTGTCGGTGCTGGCTTGTCAGGTGCAATCTTTGCCTACGAAGCTAACAAACGTGGCAAGAAGGTGAAGGTGATTGATAAACGAGAACACATTGGTGGGAATATCTATTGCCAATCTGTTGAAGGAATCAATGTCCACAAGTATGGAGCTCATATCTTCCATACATCTAATAAAAAGGTATGGGAATATGTCAATCAGTTTGCGGAGTTTAACAATTATATCAATTCTCCTATTGCCAACTATCAAGGGACATCTTTACAATCTGCCTTTCAATATGAACACTTTCTATGCTTTGTGGGGGACAAAGACACCCCAAGAAGTCAAGGACAAGATTGCTGAGCAGACGACACACATGCAAGATGTTGAGCCTAAAAACTTAGAGGAACAAGCCATTAAGTTGATTGGTATGGATGTCTATGAAAAAGCTAATCAAGGGCTACACCGAAAAGCAATGGGGGCGTTCTGCTACTGAACTACCACCCTTTATCATCAAGCGTTTACCTGTTCGATTGACCTATGATAACAATTATTTCAATGACCGTTACCAAGGAATTCCGATTGGTGGTTACAATATCATCATCGAAAAAGTTGTTGGACGGAATCGAAGTAGAGCTCAATACAGATTTCTTTTGCAGATCGGGAGAACTTGGAGGCTTCAGCAACTAAGATTGTCTTCACAGGGATGATTGATCAGTTCTTTGACTATAAATTTGGTGAACTTGAGTATCGCAGTCTCCGTTTTGAGCATGAGATTCTGGACCAAGAAAATTATCAAGGAAATGCTGTAGTCAACTATACTGAGCGAGATATTCCCTATACGCGAATCATCGAACACAAACATTTTGAGTTTGGGACTCAGGACAAGACGGTTATTACTCGAGAATATCCAGCAGATTGGAAAAGAGGAGATGAACCTTACTATCCAATCAATGATGCCAAAAACAATGCTATTTATGAGCAGTATCTAGCAGAAGCTGAGAAAAATGGGCGCGTGATCTTCTGTGGGCGTTTGGCAGATTATAAATACTATGATATGCACGTGACTGTTGAACGCGCATTGGATGTGGTAGAAGAAGAACTAGGGAGTATCTAAGAACATCACAGATAAAGGGGAGAAAAGGTGAAATATTATCTGAAGGATTCATTTCTGCATAATGCACACGAAAAGAATGCAGGGAGTAAGGCACGAAATGACGTGGAAGCTATTCTAATCTCAGAGGGTTATGAGGGCTTGGAGCTCAAGGTTGAGAATTGGTATAAGATGAATTTCTTTAAAGCTCAACAACACAAATATCGTGCGACCAAGTCTGTGTTTGATCAGTTGGGAGCCGGAGATGAATTGGTGATTCAGTTCCCTATTATCCACCATACATTTTTCATCTCACAACTCATTAAGCAGGCGCAAAAAAGAGGAGCAAAATTCTATCTTTTGATCCATGATATTGAAACCTTGCGTCATGCTGCAGGTTCGGAAGTGAAATTTCGTCATAAAGTGCGCAAATTACTTCCAGGAAAAAGAAAGCTTTGATGTCAGTGGATGGCATTATCGTTCATAACGATATCATGAAGAAAGTTCTGGTAGGTCAAGGAGTGCCAGCAGATAAAATGGTTAGTTTGGAGATTTTTGACTATCTGATTCCTAACTTTGAGGTACAAACTCTTCCTCAAAAAGACCAACCTATTATCGTAGCTGGAAATTTGAATCCTGCAAAGTCAGGTTATCTTTATAATTTACCAGAACAACCAGCCTATAACTTGTATGGAGTAGGCTATGATGAAAGTCGTGCATTGAAAAACACCACCTACTTTGGCTCCTTTATGCCGGATGACCTCCCAGCTGCTCTTGAAGGTAGTTTTGGTTTGGTCTGGGACGGAGACAGCTCAGAAACCTGCCAAGGTTCTTACGGAAACTATCTACGCTTTAACAACTCGCACAAGGCCTCTCTCTACTTAGCTTCAGGTTTTCCCCTAATAGTCTGGAAAGAGTCGGCTCTCGCACATTTTGTTCTGGATAAAGAGTGTGGTCTAGCAGTTGATTCTCTACACGACCTCCAAAAAGTACTAGATGATTTGACACTTCAAGACTACAAGGAACTTTCAGAACAGGCTAGGAAAGTTGGAGTTGCTCTTCGAGACGGAGCCTATTTAAAAGCTGCCTTATCCAAATTGAAGTAAATTCCTTAGGGAATATGGGACAAAATGAAATATAATATAGTATAGGTAATTAGCTAGAAAGGAAGCCTATTATGAAAGGTATTATTCTTGCGGGTGGCTCAGGTACCCGACTGTACCCACTTACTCGAGCTGCGTCAAAACAGCTGATGCCGGTTTATGATAAACCCATGATTTACTATCCTTTGTCAACCTTGATGTTGGCTGGGATTAAGGACATTTTGATCATCTCAACACCACAGGATTTACCCCGTTTTAAGGACCTGCTCTTGGATGGTTCCGAATTTGGGATCAAGCTTTCCTATGCGGAACAGCCTAGTCCCGACGGACTTGCTCAGGCTTTTCTTATCGGTGAAGAATTTATCGGTGATGATAGTGTTGCCTTGATTTTAGGCGATAATATCTATCATGGGCCTGGTTTGAGCAAAATGCTTCAAAAAGGCGACCAAGAAAGAGAAGGGGGCGACTGTTTTTTTGGCTACCAAGTGAAGGATCCAGAGCGTTTTGGTGTGGTCGAGTTTGATACAGACATGAATGCTATTTCCATAGAAGAAAAACCGGAGAATCCTCGCTCTAACTATGCAGTGACAGGTCTTTATTTCTATGACAATGACGTTGTGGAGATTGCCAAACAGATAAAACCGAGTGCTCGTGGAGAGTTGGAAATCACAGATGTTAACAATGCCTATTTGAAGCGTGGGGATTTGTCTGTTGAGGTTATGGGACGTGGTTTTGCCTGGTTGGATACTGGGACGCATGAGAGTCTGTTAGAAGCATCCCAATATATCGAAACGGTTCAAAGGATGCAAAATGTTCAGGTTGCCAACCTAGAAGAAATTGCCTACCGAATGGGTTATATCAGTCGCGAAGATGTGCTGAAGTTGGCGCAACCTCTCAAGAAGAATGAATACGGGCAATACTTGCTCCGTTTGATTGGAGAAATTTAGATGACAGATAATTTTTTCGGCAAAACACTTGCAGTGCGCAAGATTGATGCCATTCCAGGTTTGTTAGAGTTTGACATTCCGGTTCATGGTGACAATCGTGGCTGGTTTAAGGAAAATTTTCAGAAAGAAAAGATGCTACCACTTGGTTTTCCTGAAAGCTTCTTTGCTGAAGGAAAACTGCAAAAACAACGTCAGCTTTTTTCTCGCAAAAAATGTTCTCCGAGGCCTCCATGCTGAACCTTGGGATAAGTACATCTCAGTAGCAGATGGTGGCAAGGTTCTGGGTTCATGGGTTGACCTACGTGAAGGTGAGACTTTTGGAAATGTTTATCAGACCGAGATTGATGCAAGTAAGGGAATCTTTGTCCCTCGTGGCGTGGCCAATGGTTTCCAAGTACTCTCGGATACAGTTTCTTATAGCTATCTGGTCAATGACTACTGGGCACTTGAACTAAAGCCTAAATATGCCTTTTGTCAACTATGCAGATCCAGCCTTGGGCATCCAGTGGGAAAAACCTAGCAGAAGCAGAAGTTTCGGAAGCAGATAAGAACCATCCCCTACTTAAGGATGTCAAACCACTAAGAAAAGAAGATTTGTAAAAATTATGAGATTATCAGAATATTCAGAAAGCCGCGAAGCTATTAAAGCTAAAGTAAATTTTGGTTTGTCTATAACTTTGCTATCAATTGTTTCTGTTATAAAAAGGTGCGATAAATAATAGTAGTGAATTTCAATATTTAGATTGTTTATCAATATCAGTAACCGGCTTTCTCATCATGTTTGTTAGTTTGTTCTCTAATCAAGAAGTTTTTTTGATGAGTGGAAAGAAAGATTTCGAAAAGCATACAAGAAATCAAAGGTTCTTATTTTTTTAGGAGCCCCAATCTTATTAATCGTAGTAATTATTGGCATAACTTGGTTTCTAAGAGATTTCAAATTTATGCCAAATTTGTCAGATTTGGCTTCTTTCCTGAAACATATGATATATTTCGTATCGTTTTTCTGGATTTTTAGAATTTATTTTTCCGTTCGGGAATTAATTTTATATTTTATTTTACGGGTAGTGCTCTACTTTCTATGGTGTGGATTTCTCTAAGTGCATATAGTTACGATTTCTTTTATAAAAAAAGTTGTTAGAAGACCAAGATAAGAAAGGAAAAATCAATGACTGAACACAGAAATATCATCGTGACAGGTGGGGCTGGTTTTATCGGTTCTAACTTTGTTCATTATGTCTATAACAACTTCCCAGATGTCCATGTGACAGTGCTGGACAAGCTGACTTATGCGGGTAATCGTGCCAATATTGAAGCAATTTTAGGTGATCGTGTTGAGTTGGTTGTTGGAGATATTGCAGATGCAACCTTGGTCGATAAGCTAGCTGCTCAAGCAGATGCCATTGTTCACTATGCGGCAGAAAGCCATAATGACAACTCGCTCAATGATCCGAGTCCCTTTATCCACACCAACTTCATCGGGACTTACACTCTTTTGGAAGCAGCTCGTAAATACGACCTTCGTTTCCACCATGTGTCAACTGACGAAGTCTATGGTGACCTACCTCTGCGTGAAGATTTGCCAGGTCATGGAGAAGGTCCAGGTGAGAAATTTACGGCTGAAACCAAGTACAATCCCAGCTCGCCTTACTCATCAACTAAAGCGACTTCAGATCTGATTGTCAAAGCTTGGGTGCGCTCATTTGGTGTTAAAGCGACTATTTCGAACTGTTCAAACAACTATGGTCCTTACCAACATATCGAGAAGTTTATTCCGCGCCAGATCACCAATATCTTGAGTGGTATCAAGCCAAAACTCTATGGTGAAGGTAAGAATGTCCGTGACTGGATTCACACCAATGACCATTCATCAGGTGTTTGGACGATTTTAACCAAAGGTCAAATCGGGGAAACCTACTTGATTGGTGCGGATGGTGAGAAGAACAATAAGGAAGTCCTGGAACTCATTCTCAAGGAAATGGGGCAACCAGCTGATGCTTATGACCATGTGACGGACCGAGCTGGTCACGACCTTCGCTATGCCATCGATGCTAGCAAGCTTCGTGATGAACTAGGGTGGAAGCCAGAGTTTACCAACTTTGAAGCAGGCCTCAAAGAGACCATCAAATGGTATACAGACAACCAAGACTGGTGGAAATCTGAAAAAGAAGCGGTAGAGGCTAACTATGCTAAAAACGCAACAAGTGATTAAATAATCAGATACTAAAAAAGCAAGAGACCTCATGGTCTCTTGCTTTTTATGTATGTCGTAATCTTTCATTTTCTCACTTCTTGTTTATAAAAATTCTTTAAGGGCATCTTGCCAGATTGGAATGACGAAACCTGTCGCCTTTGCTTTTTGTCAAGCTCATAGTTGAGTTGAGAGGTCGTTTGGCCTTGGCAGGAAACTTGCTGGAGTCTACTGGTACTACTTCGACATCACTGTCTTTAAGAATCTCGACAGCAAAGTCATACCAAGTGGTGTCTTCAGCTGCGTCATTTGATAAGTGGTAGTAGCCATACTCTTTTTGATTTTCAGTCAAATAGGTCATGAATTCGGCCAAGGTACGTGTCCAGGTTAGGGCGACCGTGTTGGTCGTTGACTACTGTGAGTGTTTTATGGGTTTTGGCTAGATTTTGCATGGTAAAGACAAAGTTTTTTCCATAATTTCCAAAAACCCAAGCAGTGCGGATGATGTAATGCTGTGACGTAAGGTTTTCAACAAGTTCTTCTCCCATTCGCTTGGTACGTCCGTACTCTGTTTGCGGATCAGGTAGGTCATCGACTTCCCACTCTTGTCCTACTGGTTTCTTTCCATCAAAGACATAGTCTGTCGAGATATAGACCAGAGTAGCTCCGTATTTCTCAGAGGCCTTGGCTACATTTTCAGTTCCAGTTACGTTGATGGCAAAATCCAGTTCTTTTCCCTCATCTTCTGCGGCATCAACAGCAGTGTAGGCTGCACAATGATAGACCAGAGTTGGTTTAACCTCAGCAAATACTTTATCAACCATTTCAGAATTAGTGATATCCATTTCGGCCACATCTACTGCAACATAGTCCACATTTCGTTCATCTAGTAAATAACGTAGTTCGGTACCGAGTTGACCATTTGCACCTGTAATTAATATCATTGTCTTCTCCTTAACTTTTATTCTATCTAATCATAGCAAAAAAATGATAAAAAATCTGATTTTCGCTCCTTGTTTTGCTGGTTTCTATCCGATAAGAATCTGTTTTTGAAATGAAACTGTTTATTAGATTCTTTGAGATAGAATTTTTTTTATAGCTGTAAAGCTATTCTTAAAAATTCTAAGCGTTAGCACTGTTCAGAAAAAGAGAAAAATTTTTAGTGAATTTTACCTATTTCCTATTGCTTT
>BNJT01000477.1_pt1 | contig 22951 bp, 25 predicted proteins | sample 8540491 | NCBI WGS metagenome assembly BNJT01 (sample SAMD00202455, study PRJDB9452) | human saliva metagenome | host: Homo sapiens | reverse complement strand
CGCAACACCCACTCGCCGCGTCGATTTTTTTACTGTTTCCATAGTGGAGGGACGACGGGGTTGATAATATTTTTCTCGAATGTGTTGGTGCGGGTAATGAGGAGTGGTGGTAGGTGGGGGAAATTTATAAAGTGGGCTAAAATTATTTTAGTAGTCACAGCTTCTGGCGGGGTGGGATTTACGCTTGCGGGGTTCTTACTTCGCGACTGGAACTTTTCGTGGGACTGGTCTGTGGCAGCCCAACCTTTAGCAACTCTAGGCGCAGGTACTGCTGCTATCATCGCTGCTGCAATTGCTCTTCACAATGGAGAAAAACAAGAGTGCAAGATAAAGAAATACATGAAACAAGCTCACGAGCAGAGCAAGAACGCGCGCTTCGTGAGCGCTTTACCTCAATCGTGGAACTACTAGCAACCGAAGATCTCACCAAAGCGCGAATCTGGAGCATACGCGCTTGCAGCACTTGCTGATGACTGGGCGGCTTTCTATAAGGATGACCCTAAATCAGCACTCCAGGAACAACAAGTCTGCTTAAATATCTTAACCAGTCAGCTTCACGATCCAATAACAGAAGAACCACAACCTCAACTACTCAATTTTTAAAGAAAGGATACAGAATTTAATATTTTTCAAATTTTATAAATCAGGAGAATAACGGCCCAGGACATTGGTCAGACTTAAAAACTCAACTTAAGCAATTGCCATGTTTACAAAATTACAGTGAAGGGATTTTTCAATCGAGATGTAATCTTCTCTGGAGTGAATTTCGTTGACAAATCACGCTTCATAAATGCTAACATTTTTCGGAATTAACTTTCAAGCAATCAAGCTTTGACCACGCCTACTTCAACGAGGCAAAATTTCGTGGCCCGGCACGCTTTCACCAAGTAACTTTTTCAAGGAGCCGCCTCATTTTTACAGTACAAAAATTTTTGATATATCTGACTTTTTCGAATCCCAATTCCAGTTAATAGCAGAGTTTGATCAGGCGGAATTCTATGATCGAGCCTACTTCGCCGATTCGACTTTCCTCAGAACAGCTAGCTTTTAGAAAAAGCAAGCTTCTACGGCAGCACACTTCCCACAATCAGAAGTAAATAGACCAATCGATCTTTCCTACTCCAACTTTTGCAATGCAGGAATCACATACTTACATCAAGGATATAAAAGCAAGTGGCGCAAACCCTAACCGATGCGAAATTTGACGTAGATTTTTCCAAAAATAATAAATTATATAATTCAACAAATACCCATACCCACGACATTGAATTAGCAACTTAATTATGAGCACTTTCAATCACCATTTTACCCAAAAAACATAAGATTACATTCTGGAAAAAAATTTCATAATATAGGGAAGAATGCACCATCATACCGACAATGCATTCCTCATGGATACCCTACAGTTTCATATTCTAAACTCGCTGTTTGTAGTCACTATCACCTCATCAATCTCACTCCCCCAGATTCAGACCGAACCCCTTTTTCCAACCCCAACCTCTCTGGCAACCATATCTCCACCAACAACATCCCCAAGCCCCATACCAGCGCTAACAGTACTCTCCCTCCGACTCCGCGCCCACACAATGATCATCCGAATGCCAACGCCACCGAGAACAACGGCGAATGCTCGCCAATCGGGCAGTGTCGTTGGAAAAATCTGGAAGAGGACCGTTGCGCAGCACGGCTGAGGTAATGACCTCATTGATGATCATCAGGGAATAGGCGATGGTGGTGCTGATGGTGAGGTAGGCCACGGCGTCGATAAGCACGGTGGGCCAGACGGCGTTGCTGTTTACGCGCCTACCGGAGCCAGCGCTGGCCAGAACGATGGAAATCAGTGCGACGATGAGGGATGCCGATGGGGCCGCTGAAGATTTTGATGGCTTCTATGGGGGTGACTGTATCTGCTTGCTCGACGCTAAATTTCTGAGTCATCTTGGTGACCCACATGCTCATGATTCCGGTCGCAGCAGCAAGCAGACCAAGAGGCAGGACCAACGACCCGGCGCGGGTGACACGACTGATGGTGTTGTTCACCAAGTCGCCGTTGCCCATAAGCATGGCCAGTACTGCGCCGATGGTGTGGACGAGGATACCGCCGAGGAATGCTGCGGCGAGGCAGAGCATCGCACCCATCGCAAAGTAGATAGTATAGGCATCTTCGCTGCCGGTCGGCTGGGCATTAGCGATCACACGGTAGATGGAGGATGCTCCAGCAATGGTGGACAATCCAAGGAAGACGCTGAAGATGCGCCAGCCCATACGGCTCGGCGGTTCGGTTTCAATCCGCTCAGGCCGCGCGATCTGACCAGCTTGCGCAATCTGACCAACCTGGGCAGCTTGAGCAGCAGAAACGTTCGCACGCTTCCCCGCACGGCGCGCCCCCGCCTTCGCCCCAATGGCCCCGGCGATGAGACCCGTGAGGGCGACGCCCCCAAGGCTGCTGGTCACAGCATTAATCGGCAGCGACCCGCTGAGCGGATCGTGCGGGAATACGCCGGTCCCAACCAGCATCTGCACGTGCATTGGCCACAGGACATAGCTCAGTGACGAGCCGATGCTGCCGCCCACGACGCTGGCCAGCAGGGCATTGAGCGTAACGATCCCCTGATTTGGCTGGCCCGCCTCGTCACCACGCCTCTTGAACGACAATACGGCCACAACAATCATGGCGATTATGCCAAAAAGGATGTTGATCCCGAATGTGGTTCCGCCAAGTGAGGTGATCACTGCCTGGTCGTCGCCGTGCGCCCGTATCCCCGCATCAAGTAGCCCGGTGCTCAGGGAGAGGAAGAAGGCGAAAGTCGCGCTGGTCAGTCCGATGCCAAGGTATTTCATTGTTGTTGCCCCTGTTCGTCAGTAGCGGTCCGCGCCGCGAGCCTAAGCGCCGATAGCGCGACGAGGTTTGTAGTGGTTTGTGTTGGGTTCATGGTTTTAGCTTGCTCCCCCAACATGCTTATGCGCACCAGGGTTTTCCCTGATCTTTGAAAAATCAGGGTTTTCCCTGAGCGGTTAAGATGCACTTGTACTCAGCGCGCAGACACCCCGCTGACTCACCGGAGGGTGCTGAGTGGAAGCATTATGCACAATGCATGGAGTGAGGTGGAGCGGCGCGGGGAATGCGCAGTGCCAGGACTTGCGGAATGTGCTTATCTCCAAGCTCGAAAATGGGGCATTTTTGTGCTTGGAGATAAGCAGATTTTGCGTGGCTGTTATATAGGTCCACTGCCGGGTGCGGGAATACGCGGAAATACCCTGCTTTCAAGCTCATGGACTTAATCTGCATAAACGTCATTCAACGTCTGTCCTGGACCCAGCCCATGCGAAGCCAGCACGCGCAAAGCCAACACGCGCAAAGTATGTATACGCTCAAGCTCGAAAACCCCCATTTTCAGACCTGACGGTATACATACTTTACGCAAACATTTGCACTAACACTGTTCAAGACCCGCATGCACAATGTGCTTATGCCCAAGCGCAAAAAACACCGTGTTTCCTGCCTGCACATAAGCACATTTCACCACCTAACGACACCCCAACACAACACCCCTCACCCATGCATCACATGAAACAGCTCCTCCACGCTGGGTGTGCGCAGCTCGGCGTGGTTGACACCGTCGGCGAGGATGATCACCCGGTCGGCGGTGGCGGCAATATCAAGGCTGTGGGTGACCATCACCAGCGCCGTGTGCGGCGTGACGGTTGCCCGCAGCAGGTCCATGACCTGCGCACTAGTGTGCACGTCGAGCGACCCGGTGGGCTCGTCCGCGAATAGCAACTGGGGTTTGCGCACCAGCGCACGCGCAATAGCCACGCGCTGCCGTTGCCCACCGGAGAGCTGGTCGGGGTAGGCATGTGCTTTTCCTGTGAGGCCGACGTAGTCGAGGGCGTCGTTAATCTCCTGATCAGGGACGGAAACTCGGGCGAGTTTGGTGGGAAGCCGCAGGTTGTCTTCCACGTTGAGGGATTCGATAAGGTTGAGGTCTTGAAAGATGAATCCGATGTGGTCGCGGCGCAGTTTCGCTATAGCAGCCCGCCGGGCATCGCGGCGTCGTTTCCGGCGAGAAAAGGCGTCTTTGCTGGTGATGCGGTGTTCGCCGATGAAGATGTCGCCACGATCGATGGGGGTGAGCCCGCTGAGACTGTGCAGAAGCGTGGTTTTGCCGGACCCGGATTGCCCGATGATGGCCACGAATTCGCCTTCGTGGATGTCGACGTTCACGCCTCGCAGTACCGGCAGGTCGTCGTATTGTTTGTGCAGGTTAAGCGCTTGGAGCAGCATGGCTGAGTGTCCTTTCGGTGGTGTTGCGGCGGAGTTCGGTGAGGGTAATGCTCCAGAGCATGGTGGCGGCAATGCCGATGCCCAGGCAGAGGACGGCAAGCGTACTTCCGGCGGGCATGCTGAGCTGCGTCATGGGCAGCGGCCCGCGCGCGAACGCGAACGTCATGCACACGTCGTTGATGATCACCGTCCCGTAGGCGATGATCCCGGCAAGAATGAGGTACACCAGGGTTTCCATCAGGGTTTTTTGTGTGAGCAGCTTGTCAGTAGCGCCGGAGGTGTACAGCAACTGGGCGTCGTGTTGCCGGGGTCTGAGGGCGATGAGCACCACGGACGCTGCGGAAGCGCAGGCCACAACGATGGTCCCGCCGACAAGGAGTAGGGATATGCTGAGCGGCGCGGATAATGCTTCAGAGTCCGACCCTCCCATGCTCACGAGCACCTGCCGGAGTTTACTTATCGTCATCCCCGCCATCCCCGTCGTACTCCCCGCAATAGCAATGGGCATGATGAGGGTTCCGGTGAGCGTGGGCCGCGCCTGCGCCTCGCGAACAGCCAGGAACCACGGTGTCGCTGTAATCGGCAGCACCCGCAGCATCGCCACGAGTACGCGCAGAATATACGGCCCCCACAGCGCCACCACCACGCTCAGTAGCACACCCACACCCACGTAAGCGCCGAGCATTCCCCCCATTTCATCAATGTTCTGCAGCGGTTCAACCTGCGCAATCGCATAATAGAGCGCCCCCACCCCGAGGGATGCTACGACACACAAGAGTTTTCGAACAATCCCCACGCGCGTACGGCGGAAGGCACCGCTTATCGACGCCCCGTCCACCAGCTCCGCACGCATCGCCCGGCGCGCACCCATCAGCCCGGTGAGCAGGCTCATTCCCGCAACACTTACTATGGCGATGACCAGCGCCGGTGCGGGGATGGGCTGGTCGAGTGCGGGACTCGTGGGTAGTCCACTGGTGGCCACAGTATGCGCATAGGGGTACCACAGCAGCCAGGCGAAGGCCGCGCCAATCACGCCGGTGAGCGTGGACACCACGAGCACTTGCGCCCTGAGAATGCGGGCCGCTTGACCAGGGCAGCATGCCCACCAGCTGCCACCTGGCCACCACAGGGGTGCTGCAGCCGGAGAGTGAGTAGTGACCAGCGTGAGGGATACCAAACTGGTGGCCACCACCAGGAGTAGCGCGGTGGAACCAAGCGATATGTAGGCTTCCTGAGTTTCGCCCGTGGAGCGCGCGCCCGCAACGATAAACCCAATGTTCAGTGACATGACCACGGCCAGCACCGTGTTGGACATGATGAGTGCCAGCCAGGTGACCAGGTTGGTTTTCAGAATAAGTTTGAAAAAGCATGGTTCTAGCGCTCTGGCTTTCGGGTCGGTCCCAGGAATGCGGGTCTGGTTCACAGTTCCGGTGCGCAGGTACTCGGTAATAACGGGACCCAACTGGGGGATTATCGGTACTAATTTGCACGTGACCTGGGCCATCGACGGTGAGTACGTGACTGCGCATGGCGGTGGCCATCTTGTTGAATGTCCCATACGGGGTGTTCGGGTCACTAGTGCCCTGGATTTGCAGAGGCCGTACAGCCAACTTCTCGCCCGTAATATCCGGGGCCGGGTGCTCTGGGGTGATGCCGGAACACGTCATGCCGCTGGAGGTCAGGTCTATATCGGAGAAAGGGTCTCCAATGACGGTCTGGCCCCATAGTCCCGAAATCATCCTGTCGAGGTGAACGGGTTGGGCGCGGTCGTTGCACTCCACCATGAGGGGCATGTTCCCTTGACTTCACTCAGGGCTTCCAAGACTTTGTCGGGAAGTGTCACTGGCTCGGCGCTGGACAGTTTTCCAGCAACCCACGGCCACAGAGCAGGCTGACTCAGTCCCATACTGGGAGAAGCTGCATGGACGCGGACTGGTTTTGTTTCGAACCGGGGTGCGTCAACTGCGTCAGCAACCCTTCGGCCTTCACTGCCGTCGGATCCACCCTGGTCATAGCCTCGGTACCGATGCTTCCAGTGGAGCCTAGCGCGTCCGGCAGGTCCTCTTCCTCGGCAGCTGGCGGCGGAAATGTTGGGGGTCACACCGGTTTCCTGCCTCACCCGCTCTGCCCAGGACTTGTACACAGCTCGTGGTGTCGTTCCCATGTGGTAGACGTCATCGTGCTGAGAGACCCAACCGAAAAAATCATGAGCGGCTTTGCGGAATCCATCAACTTGCTCAGAATGGTCGTTATCAGGGTTGTAGCCGGAATCCAGCACCACCTTGTCGGTGTGCTCTGGGAATGTGGTTGCGTACATCGATCCCCAGGACTGTTCCGTAGGAATTGCCGTAGATGGAGATCTTCTCCTCTCATGGCCTGACGCACTTGATCCCAGTCACGGGCAGTGTTCTCCGTGGTCAGCGTCGCGGCATAGCCCGGCATTTTTCGCGTCACACGCATCCCTGATCAATCCACCAGAGCGCTGGATCTGATCGATGGGACCAGCGTTGACCTCTTCGCATTCCAGCTTGGTGGACCCCTCCAGACCGCGCGGCTGCACTCCCACAATGTCCCATTCTTCCCGCACCTCTTTAGGCCAGCGAGGCGTAGTATCAGGATAACCCTCCACAGTGGTGAACTGGTGGTACACCGAGCCGCCCGGACCGCCGGGGTTAATAAACAGCACACCTCGGCGTTTTTTTCCGGCTTTGGTGGCTGCGGCCTTGATAAAGCCAACGCTGATTTTCTTGCCATCCGGGTTGGAGTAGTCCATGGGAACGTCCATCCGTCCGCAACTTGTGCCAGGCTTGTTGACGTATTCTGGGCAGTCTTCCTGCGTAATCGCTGGCCGTTTTACAGGTTCGGCCTGCGCCGGAATGGATACAGTAGCCATGGCGGCAAGACTCGCTGACGCAGCAACGGCTGCAATGATTGTTCTGGGGTTTCGCATAACCCCAAGCCTGCTACATGCCATCCCCCAGCACATCGGGGGTTTCCCCGATTTTTTAAAAGTCAGGGTAACTCAGGGTAAACCCCTACCACTGATAGTTACCGCTCAAAATGTCTTTGATCTGAGGGCGCACGTCAAACCAGTAGATGCCAATGATCACAACGCCGATGATCGCCATGAACGCCATGTAAGCCAGTCCCTATGGATGAGACGAATGCGGAGCCCAGCAGCAGCCCCAGCCACACCCATTTGGATTGGCGGTCGGCTGCGCGGAAAGCGTCTTCCCGGGTCATGCCGACTTGCACCGCGCCGACAACACCGCAGATAGCGACGATCTGCATAAGTCCCCACACGGCCAGGGTGACATAGTTTGCGTAGAGGTCAATCAACAATTCACTCAATCCCAAAGTTCTTTAGGGCACCAAAGATCAGGTGCGACACGGTGTAAATCAGTAAACCAGCGAGGGCGCCAACAACGGTGCCGTTGAGGCGAATGTACTGCAAGTCTTTGCCCACCATCAATTCAATCTTGTCGCTGGCCTCGTCAGCGTCCCAGCGTTCCACGGTTTCACTGATGATGGAGGTCACCTCGTCAGCGTAGTTGTCCGCCAGGAATGCGGCCGCGCCGGTGATGCGACGGTCCAGGGATTCCCGTAACTCCGCGTCGGAACGCAGGTTGTTGCCCCAGCTGACGGCGAGTTCTGCGACCTTCTGCCGGAGCAGGGAGTCGGGGTTTTCTGCGGCGTCGATAAGCGTGGTGGAGGTGGATGCCCACAGCGCGGAGGCCAGCCCCTGCACGGGTGTGGACCCCATGATGTCGTGCTTCATGTCCTCGACGCGCTGGATCATTGTGGGATCTTCCTGCAGGTCACGCGCGAGATTGTTGAGGAAGCGGCGGATGGCGTGGCGCGCCTCATGGTTCGGGTCGGTGGACACGGCGCTGGTCCATTGCACCAGCTCTCGATACACCTTGTCGCCCACAACGTCGTTTAGGAACTGCGGTGCCCAGGTGGGCAGGCGCTCATCCAGGATGCGAGTGATCAGCGCCTCGCTCCCCAGGGCTTTGCGATGCAGCCACTGCACCAGCTCGTCCACGACGGGTTCGGTGCGGCCTTCCTCAATGAGCTGTTCCAACAGTCGGCCGGCAGGCGGCGCCCATTCGGGTTGCGCAAGCTTATCAATCAACATCGTGTTGATCACCGCCTCCGCGTCCTTAGGATCCAGCGCCCGCACAATATTCGCCGTCAGCCGACCCGCCTCGCTGGATACCTTCTCCGCGTTCTCGGGTTGCGACAGCCACTCCCCGCGCGATCAGGGAATCCCAGCGGCACGCACCTTCTGGGTAATCAACTCCGCATTGAGGAAGTTCTCACCGACAAAGCCGCTCAACGACTCCCCGATCTGGTCCTTCTTATTCCGCACAATCGCCGTGTGCGGAATCGGCAACCCCAGCGGCTTACGGAACAGTGCCGTCACCGCAAACCAGTCCGCCAAACCACCAATCATCCCAGCCTCAGCCGCGGCGCGAACAAATCCCACCCACGTCGCCGTCTGACCTGGCTGCGCCTCAGCCCACCGGCAGGCAAAATAAATCGCCGCTGCAACCAGCAGCAATCCGGTGGCCACGGCCTTGTAACGGCGTAGGACTCGACGTCGCTCCGCCTCCACCTCAGGCGACGGACCAGGCACCGCCAGACGATCCTGGGCAGCTACATCAACGGCTTTGTCAGACATAGCCTCCATTATCTACGCAACAGCGCTGACGGGTGAGGATTCCCACCAAATGTTCGCTCTAAGCACGCCTGCCCGCCCGCACCGCTTATCGACGCCCCCTCCCGCAAACCCCATCCGAAACCCCAACAACCGCCGCCACATTCCCGAAGGAACACGACGGCGGTTGTTCTTGGAGGTGCCAGTAACCCCGCTTATCACGGAGTCTCGACTGTTCGGGCCCCCACAATGTAGGGGACACCGTTTTAGTGCTTGCGGCCGGTGGCAGCCACGTAGGCGCGGTAGTGACGGCGCCCGTAGTAGATGAGACCGAATCCAAGGACCAGGCAGGAAATGGCCAACACTGCGCCGATGATAGCGTAGGTGCTTCCATTTTCCTGGGTTCCAGCAATGCTGGAGGAAAGTCCGAAGACAAAAGCGCCTAGACCCGCGAGGGAGGTGAGAATGAATCCCATTCCCAGCCAGGTGGAACTGCGTTGCAGTGAGGAGTGCTGAGAATCGAGGCTTGAGGGCGTGTAGCCGTCGATGTAGTGCGGCTCGCCTTCGAACACTCGGAAGGTTTGCTCTTCACGCTGGGTAGCTGCATGTGCATCAGACATTGCTGTGTGCCTTTCGTATTAAACCGTACTGAGGTACAGCTTAGTGGTCCTTGGCGGAAAGGGCAGCACGTGCCCGCTCCTTGTTGATCGCCGCAACCGCAGTCAGGGGGATGCCTGCCGGACAAACGTCAGCACATTCGCCGTAGAGGGAGCAGGGTCCGAAGTTGGTTTCAACTTCGTCCACCATCTTGCGTGCACGCTTTCCTCGCTCTTCCTTGCCCAGCGGCATGAGGGAGAGGTGAACCAACTTGGCACCAGTGAACAGGGTGTGCAGCACCGTTGGGGCAAGCTGCGACGCAGGCACCACAGCCGATGCAGGCTGCGTGATCCAGCGCCAGTTCGGCGGTTTGGTGGTTCATGTGCAGGGGTGTCAGCGTCGGGCGCAGTGCCCGCGTTGACGGACACGTAGCCACCTTGCTGCATGACGCGGTCCAGTGCGGAGCGATCCACGATCATGTCTTTGATCACCGGGTACGCTGCGGAGCGCAGCGGCTCGATTTTCAGGGTGTCGCCGTCACTGTAGCTCACCAGACGTTGGTGACAGGAGGGCTTGTTTTTCTCTGGGCCGTGGGGGCGTCCGTTGACATTGAGGCCACAGGTGCCACAGATGCCTTCACGGCAGTCGGATGCGAATGCAAAGGGTTCCTTGCCAGCTTCGATCAGACCCTCGTTGACGTGGTCAAGGAGTTCCAGGATGGACATCTGCGGGACAGCGTCGTCCACATCAATGGACTCGAAGTGTCCTTCAGCGGTCGGACCGGCTTGGCGCCAAATCTCAAGATGCAGTTTCATTACTTGTAGTTCCTTGTCTGCAGCGGGATCGCTTCGGAAGTAGAGCGGCTCAGCGTGGCGGATGTACTTGTTGGGGCCGCCGGGTTCCCAGGCGGATACGAAGCACCAGTTGTCGTCGTCACGCTCGGCTTCGCCTTCATCAGAAAGGTGATCGTCACGGAAGTGGGCACCACAGGACTCGTCGCGGTCGAGTGCGTCAACACACATGAGTTCGCCGAGTTCGATGTAGTCGGCAACGCGGTTGGCGTACTCCAGCACCTGGTTCATCTCGTGGGGTTCGCCGGTGATGCGCAGGTTAGACCAGAAGTCCTTGCGGAGTTCGCGGATCTTCTCAATGCCGGAAGCCAGGTCCTTCTTGTTACGTGCCACACCGCAGGAGAAGTACAGGATGTCTCCAAGTTTGCGGTGGAAGTATTCGGGACCGTGGTTGCCGTTGATGCTCATCAGCTTGTCGATGCGGGCCTGAGCGCGGTTGACTGCCTCAATGACTACGGGGTCGTTGTCAGCCATACGCTCAGTGCCCAGCAGCGGGCCGAGGTAGTTCGGCACAGAGAACGGGAGGGTGAACCAGCCGTCCACGGACGCAGAGAGCAGGGAGTTTGCACCCAGGCGGTTAGCGCCGTGGTAGGTCCAGGATGCCTCACCAGCAGCAAAAAGACCTTGAATGGAGGTCATTTCGTTGAAGTCGGTCCACAGGCCACCCATGGTGAAGTGGCAGGTGGGAGCGATGCGCATGGGCGTGGTGTAGGGGTCCTCACCGATGGCCTCTTCGTACATCTGGAAGAGGTTGGAGTAGCGCTCTTTGATGGTGTCCTTACCCAGACGCTCGATGGCGTCACGGAAGTCCAGGTACGCCGAGTTATGCAGCGGTCCAACGCCCAGGCCAGCGTTGATCTGCTGGGAGATGGCGCGGGAAGCGACGTCGCGGGGCACCAGGTTACCGAAGGCCGGGTAGCGGCGCTCCAGGGAAGTAGTCGCGCTCCTCCTCGGGGATGGTGTTCGGGTCGCGGTCGTCTTTGGGCTCCTTCGGGGACCAGACGCGGCCGTCGTTACGCAGCGACTCGGACATGAGGATGGTCTTGGACTGCCATTCCGAGTTGACCGGAAGGCCAGTCGGGTGGAACTGAATGAACGACGGGGATGCCATGTAGGCGCCTTGGTCGTAGGCACGCATGATGGCGGAAGCGTTCGAGTTCTTTGCCAGCGTGGACATGTAGTACACGTTGCCGTAGCCGCCGGTGGCCAGGATGACTGCGTGACCGGTGTGCGCGGTCAGCTCACCATTGATGAGGTTACGCATCACCGCACCGTGGCAGCGCTTCACGCCGTTTTTCGTCTTCCTTGACGATTACATCAACCATCTCGTTGTGGGTGAAGATCTCCACGGATCCGAGGTGGATTTGGCGTTGCAGTGCCGCAGCAGCGGACAGCTGCAGCTGCTGGCCTGTCTGTCCACGGGTGTAGTAGGTGCGGGAGACCTGCACACCACCGAAGGAACAGGGTGGCCAGGGTGCCGCCGTATTCGCGGGCGAAGGGGGCACCGATGGCGTTCATGTGGTCGATGACGCGAACGGATTCGTAGGCCAGACGCCAGCAGTCGATTTCACGGCTGCGGTAGTCGCCGCCCTTGACGGTGTCTTTGACGTGGCGGTATGCGCCGTCGTTATCCACCTTCTTACCGCGAGCGGAGTTCACACCACCCTGTGCGGCGATGGAGTGCGCACGACGGGGTGCATCGTGGTAGGTGAAGGCTTTGACGTCGTATCCGAGTTCGCCAAGGGGCTGCGGCAGCATCCAGCACCAGCCAGGCCGGTACCGATAACAATAATGCGGAACTTACGACGGTTCAGCGGGGACACCAGGTTGTAGTGGTCTTTTTGCCACTCCCAAGCATCCTTGGAGGGCACGCCGACGGGATCGTTGGCGCTCAGAACCGACCCGATGGTCACGCCATCAACGCACGAAGCGGGAGCGGTGAACTCGGGACGGGGGGTGGTTTCAGAGTGAGTGCTCATTAAAAGTGAACCTTTCCGTCCTAGCTAATCCAGCCGCATGCAATTGCGAGCGGGATGGAAATGTTGCCGACCATGACCATGGCGGGAACCAGGTACGACACGAACAGGAGAACCGCACGAGTGCGCTTGCCAGTGATACCCAGGTCGCTCACAGCGGTCCAGATACCGTGCGTGAGGTGTAGGAACAGCACCACCATGGCAATGATGTAGAAGATGGCCACGGGCCAGCGGCTGAAGCTTGCCATCAGGTTGGCGTAGATAGCACCGTGCTCGAACGTGTCGGACGCCGCAGGAGCGACACCCATGGTGAGATCCAGGATGTGGAAGATGATGAACGCCAGCAGAACAATGCCGGTGACAATCATGGTGCGGGCAGTAAAGGAGTTCAGGCCACCCATGAGGTTGGTGCGACGGAACTTACCGCGGGATTGATGTGCACGACCAGTGATGGCGAACGCGCCGTAGACGTGCAGGATCAGGGAAGCAAGAAGGGTGATGCGGAAGATCCACAGCACGCCCTCGTGCGGAATGAGGGGGTAACCGACCTCGCGCAGGAATTCGCCGTACTGGTCGATCGGGTAGTGGCCGTCATGCATGGGCATGAAGACCTTCAAGTTACCGATCATGTGGATCAGCACGAACCCACCAAAAATCAGGCCAGTGATGGCCATGGTGAGCTTCAGTGCCCAGGTCGGGAACTTGGGCCGCTCGCGGAGCGGTTTTTCAGTAATTTTGCCGTGAGCGATTGCGTCACGGTCGTCATATTTAACAGTCATGGCACCTCCAGTGTCGCTTTTACTGTACGGCTTTTTCAGGTGATCAAACCACCCGTTACGCGCCCCCGTGTCACAAGTCACAAAACCCCTTTATACCGCTGACCTGCGATTTAGGGTAGCCTCACCTGTCAGATTGCGCACATACGCCTTGTTCAGCGCCACTCACTTCCCGTTTTCAGCTAACATTTAGACGAGGCCCTAACCCTGTGAATAAAATCACAGGTCATATATAACCCACTCCCCATGCCCCCGTTTGGTATCAACCGAAAATACTACGCGTGGCACAAAAACCACCCAATCCCACGCCATAAAAACCCGCAAACGACACCTGCAGACAACCGCCCAGACCCCACTTAGCGTACATAACACCCCCGTCACATGCCCTAGCCAGAACTTTGCAAAGGCTCCACACAAACATACACAAAGCCCTCAATAAGTGACGGGGGTCACTATACAGCACGTTATAGTGGACACATGGGAAAGACCTACGTTGGCTCCAGGCTCCGGCAGCTGCGCCGCGACTATGACCTGAGCCAGGCATCACTCGCCGCCACCCTCGGACTCTCAGCCAGCTACGTCAACCAGATTGAACACGACGTCCGCCCCCTCACCGACCCCGTCCTCGACCGCATCACCAGCACCTTTGATGTGGATGCTACGTTCTTCTCCCGCGACGACAACTCCCGGCTCCTTGCCGAAGTACAGGACGCCATGCTGGACAAAGACCTGTACCCCACTCCCGTGGATGTCCGCGAACTCGCAGAGCTGGTGGATAACCACCCCGCGATCGCCCGCGCAGTGGTCGCCATGCACCAGCGCTATCACAACACCCGCACCGCTCTGGCCTTGGCCGACGCCCACCCCGCGCCCCACTCCCCCGCAACGCAACACCTCACCCCCATGCCCCATGAGGAAGTCCAGGCCTTTTTTTCTATACCCACCGCAATTACCTGCACGACCTGGACACAGTTGCCGAAACGCTCGCAACCCAGCTGGACATCACACCTGACACCATCCGTGCCACCGAAGATGCCATAACCCAGAGACTGCAGTCTCACCATGGGGTGCGCATCCTGCACTCCACTGACGCGACGGGGTTCCTACATCGCTACAACCCCGACACCCGCGAACTCACCCTTGCCGCGCGGCTCACACCCGGCCAGCAAGCATTCCGAATGGCCACTGTACTGGGGTTCTTAGAGGCGCACGACCACATACAAAAGCTACATCGACCAGGCGCAGTTCACCTCACCTGAATCAACCGCCCTGGCGATGCGCGGGCTCGCCTCCTACTACGCTGCGGCCCTCATACTCCCCTACCGCCGGTTCCATGCCGCGGCCGAGGACTCCCGCTACGACATCGAATACTTAAGCCGGGTCTTCGGCGTTGGTTACGAAACCATCTGCCACCGGCTATCCACGCTGCAGCGCCCCGACCTGCGCGGCGTCCCGTTCACCTTCGTGCGTGTTGACCGCGCCGGAAACATCTCCAAACGTCAATCCGCCACCGGCTTCCACTTCACGCACGTCGGCGGCACCTGCCCCCTGTGGAACGTGTACGACACTTTCACCACCCCAGGGCGCATCATGCGCCAGCTGGCGCACATGCCCGACGGCCGCACCTACCTGTGGATAGCACGCACGGTCAGCCACCACGGCGAACGTTACGGTGAACCCGGAAAACTATTCGCCATCGGCCTCGGTTGCGAGGCACGGCACGCCCGGAGGACCATCTACGCTGACGGCCTCGACTGGAACGACCTGCACACCGCCACCCCCATCGGTGCCAGCTGTTATGTGTGCACGCGCGAAGACTGCGCGCAGCGCGCCTACCCCCCGATACATCGCCCCCTACCTATCGACGCCCACGAATCCACTGTTGCCCCGTATTAGGTAGGTCCGGGTCCTCCCGGACCAAGGCAACAAGTGTGCAGTCATGCGGACCCGTTGCCCCGGGAACACACAGCGAGCACGGGTCGCCGGGGCGGATTGGGCAACGGGCTTCGGGCGGGCGTCGAGAAGCGCGGCGTTTACGTTTGCGAACAGGAACGGGGGCCTCAAAAAGTTGATCATGTGGCCGCCGACGCCTTCAGCCGCCTCCTTCATCGCCTCAGATAGGGTTGGGTGGGTATGGACGTTGCGGCCGATTTCCTCAGCAGTGAGATCGAAACGCTGGGCGAGCGTCAACTGCGGCAGCAGCTCAGACACACCGGAGCCAACCATGTGCGCACCCAGCAGCTCGCCGAACTCAGCATCGGCGATGATCTTGACAAAACCAGCGGATTCGCCGAGGCCCTGAGCCTTGCCGTTGGCCGAGAACGGGAAGGTCGCAACCTTCACCTCACGGCCTTCAGCAGCAGCGATCTCGCGGGCCTTTTCCTCCGTGTAGCCGAAAGACGCGACCTGGGGATTGCAGAAGGTAGCGCGGGGCATCATCATGTAATCCCCCAGCTCCATGGTTTCCGCACCTGCGATGGTTTCCGCAGCTACCACACCCTGTGCTTCCGCAACGTGCGCCAACTGCAGCTTCGCGGTGACGTCGCCAATGGCGTAGATGCCGGGGACGTTGGTGCGCATACGCTCGTCAATCTCAATGGCACCACGGTCGGTGAGCTTCACACCAGTCTTTTCCAGGCCGTAGCCCTCCACGCGCGGGGCAAAGCCGATGGAGACCATCACACGGTCAACCTTGAGGGTTTCAGACTTCGAGCCGTCCTTGGATTCCACATCCACCTCAACGAGGGTGCCGTTGTCACGAATCGCGGTTGTCTTGTATCCAGTGAGAAGTTTCACACCAAGTTTTTTGTACTGCTTGGCGATTTCCTTGGAGACGTCAGCGTCCTCGTTAGGGAGAACGCGGTCCATAAACTCTACGATGGTCACGTCCACACCGTAGTTGGACAGCACGTAAGCGAACTCCATACCGATCGCACCGGCACCCACAATGACCATTGATTTCGGCAGGTCGCGGGTAAGAATCTGCTCCTCGAAGGAGACGATATTACCGCCGATCTCCACGCCAGGCAGGGAGCGCACCACGGAACCGGTGGCAATGATGCAGTTATCGAACGTAACAGTTTTACCTGCGTCTTTACCATCAGTAATCTGCATGGTGTGGGCGTCTGTGAAGGAGCCAAAACCATCGATCTCGGTGATCTTGTTCTTCTTCATCAAAAAGTGCACACCTTTGACAATCCCCGAAGAGACCTTGCGGGAACGGTCGTGCGCTGCACCGAAATCGAAGGAAACATCACCTGAAATGCCAAAAGTCTTGGCCTCATGGTTGAAGGTATGTGCTAGTTCAGCGTTTTTAAGCAACGCCTTGGAGGGAATGCACCCCACGTTCAAGCACACCCCACCCCAGTACTGCTTCTCTACAACAGCAACTTTCAGCCCAAGCTGGGCTGCACGGATAGCGGAGACGTAGCCACCAGGGCCAGCGCCAAGTACAACAAGATCAAAATGTTCAGTCACATGTTCAACAATACGTGTCTGGGGGCGACGTGTCGTGAATTTAACACCCCTCCTACACCCCCGCCCCATGGAAGCGCCATGGAAGCGCCTCCCCTAACCCAAAAGTGGGGTAGCTCACGGAAGCATCGGCGTGTCTCTTTAGCTAAATTTTAGTTGATTTTTCACACAAAAAGACCCCTCTTCGTGCGGTTTTGTTTACCGCAGAAAAGGGGTTGGCGTTGTTGCCGTTTCATCATTGTGGCAGGTTACGCACCCGCTACATCACGACTACTTGGCAACGGTGTGCATGACGCTAGATGCAGAGGAACCAGCGTGCAGCATGCTGCCCAGAATGGTGTTAACAAAGACGATGACCTGCTCTAATGGGTTCATTCGATACTCCTTCACATAGTTTTTGAGCCAGTGATGTGGTCTGCACACCGCTGTTCATGTCACGTTCAACGTTTACCCCATACAAACGTTTTTCGGCCAGCAGGGCACAGCGGTGATTCCTGAAAAATGTTAACGTTTCATAGTTAGAAAGCGACAGTGTTAACGGCAAATGTTGATAAGAACAGTTGTCTCTTAAGCAACACAGGACGCTTAAGACTAGCTTTGACACGCAAAGGAACAAGGAACTACGTTGTGAGCACTTTTCGCCGTATCGCCGTATCAGCCGCAGCAACCAGCTTCGCAGCTGGGATGCTCCTCACTGCAGCACTGGCCCCATCAGCTACAGCTGGACCGAAAACTGCTGTTGAGCAGGCAGGTAATGCCTCTCAGGCAACTGTGACGATTGGTGAACGTACCGTTGATCCGGCTCCCTTGTGGCGTGAAAAGGTTGCTGAGCATCCTGATCGCGTGAAAGAGATGTGGGCCTACTCCCCATCAATGGATCGCCATGTGCCACTGTTTGTGATCACCCCGAAGGACAATTCCCAGCCCCGCCCCACTATCTACCTTCTTAATGGTGCAGATGGGGGCGAGGGCAAAGCCAACTGGGTGATGCAGACGGACATTGTTGATTTCTACATGGATAAGAACGTCAACGTGGTCATCCCCATGTCCGGCCAGTACTCCTACTACACCGACTGGGTATCGGAGAACGCAAACCTGGGCGGCAAGCAAACGTGGGAGACCTTCCTGACCAAGGAACTGCCCGGTCCGCTGGAGAAGACCCTCAAGGCGTCTAACCAGCGCGCCATTGCTGGCATGTCAATGACGGCCACAACCTCCCTCCTCTATGCCGAGCACCACCCAGGGTTCTATGATGCCGTTGGCTCTTTCTCTGGTTGTGCGCAAACCTCCGAAAGGGCCTGCCCTGGAGTATGTTCGCACGGTTCTGAACCGTGGTAAGGCAACCCCAGAGGAGATGTGGGGACCAGTTGGCACTGAAACGTGGGCATACAACGACGCCCTGATCAATGCCGAAAAACTGCGCGGCACCCCCATGTACGTATCCAATGGGTCTGGAGTAGCAGGCCAATCGGATATGGTATCCAGTCCACATATGCACGGGGACCTTGGATTCGCCGCTGGTACCGTTATTATTGGTGGCGCTATTGAAGGCGCTACCAACCTCTGCACGCATGATTTGAAGGCGCGTCTCGATGCCGCTGGTATCGGCGCAGACTGGAACTTCCATCCCACCGGAACTCACTCGTGGGGTTATTGGCAGGATGATCTGCGCGGTTCCTGGCCAACGTTTGCCCGAGCCTTTGGAATGCAGCCTTAAGAAAAATTAGGAGAATGAAGATCCCCATGAAAACTTTTCGACACGTAGCCGCCGCCGTCACTGCCGGCGCGCTTCTTGTGGGTTCTGCACTGGCAGCTCCCACCGCCCTGGCGGGCAAGAGTGCAGCCGAGCAGGCTGGAGGCACCACCCAGGCCACGGTGACGGTGGGCGAGCGCAATGTCGACCCGGCTCCGATGTGGCGCGAAAAGGTTGCAGAACATCCCGACCGTGTGAAGGAAATGTGGGCATATTCCCCGTCCATGAACCGCCACGTGCCGCTGTTCGTGATCACCCCGAAGGACAACTCCCAGCCTCGCCCCACCATCTACATGCTCAATGGTGGCGACGGCGGTGAAGGTCGCGCTAACTGGGTGATGCAGACCGATATTGTTGATTTCTACATGGATAAGAACGTCAACGTGGTCATTCCCATGGCAGGTAAGTTCTCCTACTACACCGACTGGGAGCAGGACGTTGAGGCACTGGGCGGCAAGCAGACCTGGGAGACCTTCCTAACCAAGGAACTGCCCGGTCCACTGGAGAAGACCCTCAAGGCTTCCGACAAGCGCGCTATCGCTGGCATGTCCATGACCGCCACCACCTCCCTGCTCTACGCCGAGCACCACCCCGGCTTCTACGATGCTGCTGGTTCCTTCTCCGGCTGTGCTCAGACCTCCGAGGGTCTTCCGCTGCATTACATCCGCATGACGCTGGACCGCGCCCCCGCTACCCCCGAGCAGATGTGGGGCCCGCTGGGCACCGAGAAGTGGGCCTACAACGACGCCCTGATCAACGCCGAGAGCTGCGTGGCACCCCCATGTACATCTCCAATGCCTCCGGCCTGGCAGGCCCAGGGGACCTGTGGTCCAACCCCCGCACTGGCGGTGATTCCAACGTGGTTGGTGTGTACGTGATTCAGGGCGGCGCCATCGAGGGTGCTACTAACGCCTGCACCCACGACCTGAAGGCACGTCTCGACGCCGCCGGCATCGGCGCAGACTGGAACTTCCGTCCCACCGGCACCCACCAGTGGGAATACTGGAAGCAGGATCTGCGCGATTCCTGGCCAACAATTGCCAAAGCATTCGGCATGGAGTAAAACTCCCTTTTTCACAAGCGCCAGCCCCACAGGCTGGCGCTTTTTCGTGTCGGAAGTGGACTCAGCTCTACCTCAGAATGGAGTTCTGTTGCATTGCCTGCCAGGTCACAGTTTGGTTGGGTAGAAGCATGGTTTCCACGCAGACGACCGCCCAGCAGGCAGATCCTTCACAATCCGTGCAGTGGCCACGTGGTTTCACCTTTAACTTTTTTTCGTCTGCTCAAAACTCGGAACACGTGGAAAGCACTGTGCTGGTCGTATGTGATGGCAATACTCGCCTTGCCGTTGTTGGTGGTGTGCGGTTTTGTGATCACCATACCGCCCACCGCCGCTGCGATTGATTGGCTGGCACGACGCGGCGCGCGGTGGATGGGCATGACGGTTATTCAGCGACCGCGTTCTGGGTGGCTTGATTGGCGGCTGATTATCAGCCTCGCGGCTCAGGTGATTTTTGTCATCGGTGTGCCTCATCATCACTCTCATGCTGAACATGATGGCTATCGCTCTAACAGCAGAGTTAGTCATGCTCGGCATCAACGGGAGCCAGATGATTATGGGCTGACATTCGGTGACTGGCAGCCACCAATCGCGGTATCCATCGGTTTTTGACGTGCTTACCGTATTCAGCAGTTTCGCCGCTTTAGTGTATGCCGGCTGGTTTTTACTGGGTGCATCAATGTATGTCACCACCGCAGCGAACCTGTCCACTCAGGAGCAAGTGGAGGAGATTGAGCGTTCCCGCGAGGTTCTGATTGATGCATTCACCGGGGAGCGTCGGCGCATTGAGCGGGAGTTGCACGATGGTGTGCAGCAGTATTTGACTGCGCTGCAGCTGAATATCGCCACGCTGGAACTCAGTATGGATAGTCCCAGCGAGTCCGCGACGGAATCCATTGAGCAAGCGAAACTGAACGCGCGACGGGCGTTGGAGGCGCTGCGGTCCACAATTCGTGGAATCTACCCCCAAGTGCTGCAAGACATGGGTCTTGTGGCGGCGTTGCGGGAGCTTGTGGCACATAGCGGCATTGAGGGAGAGGTTCTGGTCGCAGCGTCTCCTGGGGCATCCGATCACATTGAGGGCACCCCTCGCCTTGTTGATGTACCACTGCGCTGCTGAAGGGATTACTAATGCGGTGCGGCATGGTAAGGCTACACGTGTGTATTCGGGTGCATTTTCGATCACGAGTCAACGGTATTGGCGGTGGATGATGATGGCATCGGGGTGCAGGAGGGCGTCGAAAAAGCAGAGCAGCAGTGGAACAGGGGACGGCGGGTTTGCAGGAGCGCGCGGCGGCACTGCGGGGCGCGGTGGTGTTGGAGCCGTCGGCACTGATGAGGGGTGCGTGTTTGCGGATTAAAGTTGCCTCGGATTGAGGTTATTAGCGCGGCTGAAAGTCTGTGAAAAACATGACGTTTCGCCGTGTGTTGCGCATCGTTGCTTGAATCTGAAAGCCGAAAAGTTAGCTCACCCCACACTGTGGGCGCGTATCAACACCGCGACGCGCGCGTAGCTGATAATGGTAACAGCGAGAAAGGTGAACGTACTGTGAAAAATTCTTCTAGCGGAAGACTCGGCACTGCTGCGTGCCGGCCTGGCGGAACTCCTTCGGGCGGCGGGGCATGAGGGTGGTGGAGGCCGTGGACGCGGATTCACTGGTAGCGGCGTGCCAGGCCACCTCCCTGACCTGGTGGTATCTGATGTGCGCATGCCGCCAAAAAAATGTCAGACGACGGTCTGGAAGCTGTGTATCGTCTGCGCAAAGCACGCGCCGACGCGAACGACACACACTTGCCTGCAGTGATTCTTTCCCAATACGTGGCCAGCGCCTATCTGGATACCCTGCTGGAGCACGGGGGTTTCGGTTACCTCTTGAAAGAGCGCGTTGCCAACGTTGCAGAGTTCACCCGCACCCTGGAGACGGTGGCGCAGGGCGGAACGGTGGTGGACCCTGAGGTGGTGAAAACCCTGATTCAGAACCGCACCAGCGGCATCAGCAACAACCAGCCGTGAGCAGGAAATACTCGGGCTGATGGCGGAGGGGCTGAGCAATTCCGAAATCAGTGACCGCCTTGTTGTGAGCGCTCCGGCGCGGTGAGCAAGCACGTGGCTAACGTGTTCATCAAAGCTGGGGTTCACACCCAGACGACGAAAAACCGCCGGGTGCGGGCGGTTCTGGCGTGGCTGCGGCACCAAGCCAACTAAGATACACAAGCGATGACTACCACGAGGCTGCGCCGCTCCCCCATCCCCGGTGTCCGCGATTCCTATACCGGGAGTTGACTTCAACCTGGGTTTTTCATGTGCGTCACTACGAGTTGACGCTGGATTACCAGGGTCGGACCGAACCGCCTGTCCGGCACGGCGGTGCTCACAATAGAAAACTACCAGCAGCTTCGCAGCCTCACCCTTGACCTCTCCCACCACATGCGCGTGGCCAAGGTCAGCGCCCGCGGCGTGGGCGGCATGAGCGTCCAGGTGTCCAAATTCCGGCACACACAGGGAAAACTGCGGGTGTTTTTCGCACAGAGCATTCCCGAGGACCAGGAGTTTTACCTCACCATCAGATATGTGGGCACTCCCCGACCGATCCGCACCACCTGGGGTGAGCTGGGGTGGGAGGAACTGACCAACGGCGCGCTCGTGGCATCGCAACCCTGCGGTGCTCCCAGCTGGTTCCCCTGCGACGACACCCCCGACGAAAAAGCCCACTTTGACCTGGTCATCAGCGCCGACAACCCCTACACGGTAGTAGCCAACGGTCGCCTGCTTACCCGGCGCGCCTCCAGCTCCCGCACCACCTGGCATTACCGCACCGAGCACGCCATGGCCTCCTACCTGGCCACCATCCAGGTGGGCGAGTACCAACGCATCGAACTGGCCCAGAATCCCGTTCCCGTGGTCGCCTACATTCCCCCCAGCTTACGGCCCTATGTGGATGTTGATTTTGCCGACCAGGCGGCCATGCTCCAGCTCTTCCAGAACCTGTTCGGCCCCTACCCGTTCCGGGACTACACCGTGGTGATCACCGAAGACCCCCTGGAGATTCCCCTGGAGGCACAGGGCTTATCCATTTTTGGCAGGAATCACGTACCAGGGCGATAAGACGTGGGAGCGCTTGGTCGCCCACGAACTCAGCCACCAGTGGTTTTGGCAATTCGATGGGGCTTGCCCAGTGGAATGACATTTGGCTCAATGAGGGTTTCGCCTGCTATGCGGAGTGGCTGTGGCGCGAGCACGCGCATGGGGTGCATGCAGCCATCTCGGCCCGCCACCACTACGACATTCTGGCCCGCCTCCCCAGGACCTGCTGCTTTCCGACCCTGGCCCGCACCTGATGTTCGACGACCGCGTCTACAAACGCGGCGCCCTCACCGTTCACGCCCTGCGCTGTGTGCTGGCGACGCCGCCTTCTTCCGCACCATCCAACGCTACGTTGCGGCGGGTAGGCATTCGGTGGTGGAACCGATCGACCTGCGCAACCTGTGCGAACAAGCATGCGCGGAAGAAGGCATCGA
>BNJT01001858.1_pt1 | contig 22974 bp, 25 predicted proteins | sample 8540491 | NCBI WGS metagenome assembly BNJT01 (sample SAMD00202455, study PRJDB9452) | human saliva metagenome | host: Homo sapiens | reverse complement strand
AGTCCTTTTGGTGAAAGACCCCAAGGACGAGAATCTCAAAAGCCGTCTCAGGGACGAATGAGAAAGGCGCACTGAAGACAGTACCGCCTACCGCCGAACATGAGCAGAGTTTCCTGAAGTTCGACAAGCACAGCAATGCCTTGGAGAATTTCCTCTCCAACTTCATGCGGCAGTTCAAGAACCCCACACAATTCCACTTTTTCAAAGTCCCCTTCGAGGGTGTTGTTGCCAGCGCACGGGTTCTTGCCGAGATGCTCAAAGCACCGGATGTTCCCTCCAACAAAGAGATGCTGGACTCCGCCCGTGTCAATCCTTCGGACTATGCAGGAGAGCAGAAGCAGACCTTTCAGGAGATAGACCCCGAGAAAATCGACTGGGAGCAGTTCTCCAAGATGGGCGTGAGCCGTGAGAGCCTTGAAAATAGCAAGGAACTCGAAGCCATGCTCAAATACCGAAAATCGCCCCACCTTGTCCCCATCAGCGTAAAAATCGGAGACGTAGCCCTCCATACAGACGCACGCCTTTCATTGCGTGAGACTGAGGACGGCAGATTCATCCCCGTTGTCCATGCTATCCGCAAGGAGCCGCAGTTGGAACGGGAGTTCTTCGGGCACACATTCACCGATGAGGACAAGAAAGCCCTGAAAGAAACGGGCAACCTCGGGCGCACCGTGGAACTGACCTTTCCCAATAGCGACAAACCCACCCGAAGTTTCGTGAGCATCGACCGCCTGACCAACGACATCATCGCTTTGAGTGCCGACAAGGTTCACATCCCAGATGAAATCAAGGGCGTGAAACTGAGCGAAGAGCAGAAGAAGGATTTGTCGGAAGGCAAGAGCATCTATGTGGAGGGAATGACTGCCAAGACGGGAAAGAGTTTCAACGCCAACCTCCAGTTCAACGCTGACAAGCGGGCAATTGAATTTCGTTTCGGCTCGCCCAAGCAAAGCCAAGGACAGCAGCAAGACAGCCGTAAAGCAGAAAACCAAGAGAAGCGACAAGGTGTCCGCATCCCCAAGAAGTTGTTGGGAAGGGAGGTTTCACCGGAAGAGCAATCCAAGCTCAAAGAAGGCGGAACGGTCTATATGGAAGGCTTGAAAGACAAGCAGGGACAGCCGTTCAACGCCTACGTCCGTGCCAACTTCGAGAAGGACAAGTTCGATTTCTTCAAGTGGAATCCCGACAAGTCCCAAGCCAAAGAAGTCGTTCCCGACAATGCCTCCAAGACACAGGTCGCCGTCAATTCCGAAGGCAAGACCAACGAAGCGACGAAGCATGTGAAAGAGCCTCTGAAAGAAGGACAGACACAGCCCACCGCAGAGCAGAAAGAAGAGAAGCAGGAACAGAAGCGTTCCAAGGGAATGAAAAATATAATCCGCCACCACTAATATCCAAAAAGTAAAAATCGTATGAAAGTCATCATAGCAGAAAAAAACCGAGCGTAGCCCGTGAGATTGCCCGTGTCGTTCGGGCAACGAACAGAAAAAGAGGGCTATATAGAAGGCAGTAACTACACCGTCACATGGGCATTGGGACACCTGATAACGGCGGCCATGCCCGAAGCCTACGGCTTCAAAGGTTTCCCAAGGAGAACCTTCCGATTCTTCCTCCCTGTCTTTACCCTTATTCCCCGCCAAGTCAAGAGCGGTAAAGGCTACAAGGCAGACCCGAGTGTCGTTGCCCAGCTCAAAGTCATTGAAAAAAACTCTTCAAAGCGGCAGAGAGCATCATCGTAGCCACCGACGCAGGACGTGAGGGTGAGTTAATATTCAGATTCATCTACGAGTATCTCGGCATCGCCAAAGCCTTTTGAGCGACTATGGATCAGTTCGCTCACGGACAAAAGCCATTAGAGAAGGATTATCCAATCTCAAAAAGCGGAGCCGAGTACGACAATCTTTACTATGCCGCCCGAGCACGCAGCGAAGCCGACTGGCTCGTGGGCATCAATGCCACCCAAGCCGTTTCCATAGCGGCAGGTTATGGCACCTACTCGTTAGGCAGGGTACAGACTCCGACGCTCTGCATGGTCTGCTCCCGCTTCTGGGAAAATAAAAAGTTTACGCCACAACCGTTTTGGCAGCTAAGCCTTTCCGTAAAGGACGACGATGAAAACTTCCGTTTTTCTAATCCCGAACGCTGCTTCAACAAGGAAGAAGCCACCACCCTGTATGAGAAGATCAAAGCCGCCTCTCACATCACAATAGAAACGATAGTCCGCAAGGAGGCGAAGCAGGAACCGCCTCTTTTGTACGACCTGACCACCTTGCAGAAGGAAGCCAACAGCCGATACCGTTATTCGGCAGAACAGACCCTCACGCTGGCACAGAAACTTTATGAAAGAGGATACATTACCTATCCGCGCACCGGAAGTCGTTATATCTCGGAGGATGTCTTCGAGGAAATCCCCGCATTGATTGCCTTCCTGCACGACCATCCCGTATGGGGTATCCATACCCGTAACCTTTCCGTCCTCAATGCCCGGTCGGTAAACGGGAAGAAAGTGACCGACCACCACGCCCTGCTCATCACGGGCAAAAAACCAATAGATGTATTCGGAGAGGAAGCGGTCATCTATAATATGATTGCGGGGCGTATGCTGGAAGCTTTCTCCCCTCGGTGTGAGAAAGACGTTACCACCGTAACCGCCTTATGCGAAGGCGTGAAGTTCACGCTCAAAGGAGAAATCATCAGGCAGAAAGGCTGGCGAAGCATCCTTAAAAACGAGAAAGGCAAAGACAAAGAACAGCTCGAAGCCGAAGAGCGGGAAAGCCGTGAGAATGGTGAAGGTGTTCTCATTCCGGAATGGAACGAAGGCATACAACTTGCCATCTCCGCCTGTTCGTTGGCACAAGGGACGACCAAGCCCAAACCGTTACACACGGAAAGTTCCCTGCTTGCGGCAATGGAGACGGCAGGTAAGGAGTTGGAAGACGAGGAACTGCGTGCCGGTCTGAAAGATTGCGGCATCGGCACTCCTGCCACCCGTGCCGCCATCATCGAAACGCTCTTTGCCCGCGAGTATATGGTACGTAAGGAGAAGTCGCTCGTGCCTACCGAAAAAGGACTTGTCCTCTATTCCATCGTCAAGGAAATGAAAATCGGCAATGCCGAGATGACTGGGCAGTGGGAGGCTGACTTGGCGAAGATAGAACGTGGAGAGATGAAGGAAAAAGATTTCCGCAAGGACATCGAGTCTTATGCCACGCAGATTACGGACGAACTGCTCTCGTCCAAAATCCTCTTCCCTCAAAGGCGAAGTGATATCCTTTGTCCCAAGTGCGGCAAAGGCTCATTGGTCTTCTATCCCCGATGTGCCAAGTGTTCGGATGCCGATTGCGGATGGACGCTTTTCCGCACCGTTGCGGGCAAAAGCCTCACAGACGAGCAGCTGACCCGATTGGCTGTAAACGGAGAGACCGACATCATCAAGGGCTTTACCTCCAAAGCCGGCAAGCGGTTCGAGGCTTCGCTCTCGTTAGACGGGGACTTCAAAACGGTTTTTGTCTTCCCCGAACGCAAGAAAACGGGCAAATCCCGAAGATAAATCCCTGTAAATTGCTAATTTTGCCACTGAATGATGCGGTCATAACAATCTTATTGTTTTACTGCGGATTTTAGTGGTGGCACTCGGCGGGGACGTCGAGTGCCTTTGCATTATAGGGTTATGCCTCAAAAAAGTATTCTTTGGAGAAGTTTTTTTCAGAGCCGATAAACGGTCGTTCAAAAGATACCGAGTAATCTCCGAATACATACCGAGCAACCGACTAAAAGCTCATTAGCTTTCTCTTGATTACTAATTAGCTTTTTGTCCGATTACTAATTAGCCTTTCGGGGCAATCCATAACATTCACTAAAATCATTCATATGACAGTCATTCATTTTTCATACTACGAACTTTCTCTGCTCTCGTTTCTCAGGGAGAGCCACCCCGAGCTGGCGGATGACATTCCTTTCGTGAAGGAGCGTGCCGAAGCCGCCTCGCAAGCCTATACCGAAGCCTTTGACAATGGCTTTTCCGTAGCCGAATGTATCGGTATCGCCAACAAAACCCTTTATGCAGGACTGCATTTCTCCCGACACGACACGCTCACGTTCGTTCTGTGGAACGAGTTCTCGGCAGATGTGCCGCTCGAAGCGGTACGGGAGACGGCAATACGGCTGCGTCCGTCTGCGGAGGAGGTCTTCTCCAAATATCCGATTTCGGACGACTTCGCCTATACCCCCGAATACAATTCCCTATACACGGAACTGACGGGCTTTATCCAATTAAAACTCGAAGAAGATGGCAAGCTATAACAAGAAAGAGCATCTTCGGGCGAATATAGATGCCATCCAAACGGTTTTTACCATCCATCGGGAGCATCGCACGGCAACGGAGGAAGAAATGAAAGTGTTGCGGGCTTATACGGGTTTCGGTGCTTTGAAGTGTATTCTTTCACCGGCAAACTCGATGGAGGACATCGCACGCTGGAATAAGTCGGAAGTGGAACTCTTCCCCTTGGTCATGGAACTGCATCGGGTTATTCGGGACAATACCGCTTCGGAGTCTCAGTACAAAAGCTATATGCAGAGTCTGAAACTCGGTGATGACCGCTTTCTATACACCCGAACCCATAGTACGGGAGATTGCCGCTTCCTTGCAAGAGGCAGGTATTACCTCTGGCAAGATACTTGATCCATCGGCAGGAATGGGCGAGTTTATCCGCTCGTTCAATCCTATCACAGCCGAAGGATACACCACATTCGGCTTTGAGAAAGACATCCTGACGGGACAACTGCTTTCCGCCCTGCATCCCGACGACAAGATACGCATCCGCGGATTTGAGGAGATTGAGTCCAAATTCGAGGGCTATTTCGACGTGGTGAGCAGCAACATTCCTTTCGGGGACATCGCCGTCTTCGACCCTGTATTCAGCAAGACGGACGAGCCGGCACGAAAGGTGGCACGCATGTCCCTGCACAATTACTTTTTTTCATCAAGGGTGTGGATATGCTCCGTGAAGGCGGCGTGCTGGCATTCATTACCTCCCAAGGCGTTATGAACGCTCCCTCGAACGAGCCTGTTCGGGAATGGCTGATGAGCCATACCCGCCTTGTCTCAGCAGTCCGTCTGCCGAACAATCTCTTTTTGGAGAATGCCGGAACGGAAGTGGGCAGCGACCTGATTGTCCTGCAAAAGAACAGCAACAAGGCAAGCCTTACCGAGGAGGAACAGCGTTTCATCAAGAGCGGGAAGCGTCCCAGCGGCGTAATGTTCAACACCTATCTGCGGAGTATGTCGCAAATCGTGCATACCGAGTGGAAGCAGGACACCGATCCTTACGGGAAACCTGCCATCCTGTTCCACCACAGCGGAGGGGCGGAAGGCATTGCCACAGATATGGGCAAAATCCTGCGGGCAGATTTGGAAAAGCGGTTAGACCTCTCATTATACCAACAACATATCCCCACACAGCAACAGCCCGAAGTTATTCATCCTGCTCCTTCAGAGGAAAAACAGACCGAGCAAAAGCCTTTGTCTTCTGACAGTGTACAGATAGAGGAAAAGTTCGCAACTACGGAACCCATTCAAACAAATGTATCGCCACAGACGGAACTGTTCGACCTCTTTGGTAATGTCATTCAAGAGAAGAAACCCAAGCGGAAAGTAGCTGCAAAACCGAAGCCGGTTTCTTCGCCCTCCCTGTTTTCCGAGACTTCACAAAGCAGCGAGACGGCAAATGGATTAAAAGACACGGGTGAGTTATGGTGGCAGCAGGATAAGGAGAAAGGAATGCTGGCACGTCCCTATGAGGGCTTATGGCACGAACACCTCAAAGAGGGTTCTTTGCTTGCCTCGGACTTTCAGGTAGGTACGCTTGTCCGTGATATGGAGGACAACCGCCTGTTTCAGCCCATAGACCTCTCTTCCCAAGAACGGCAGAAGATGCTGGGCTACATAGATCTGAGAGACGCTTATCACGCCCTCTATGATTATGAAGCGGAACACAAGGCGGAGAATGTTTCTCTTCGACAGAATCTCAATGACCTGTATGACCGTTTTGTCCGTCTTTATGGGCATCTGAACGACCGTAAGAACCATGAGATGATTCTGATGGACGCAGGAGGACGTGAGATACTTTTCTTGGAACGCAAGATGGATGGAAAGATGGTCAAAGCGGACATCTTCTCTCAGCCCGTCTCTTTCAGTCTGCACGAGGTAACGCAGGTGGAGACTGCCGCCGAAGCCCTTTCCGCTTCCCTGAACAAGTTCGGAAGCGTGGATCTCGAATACATGGCTTCATTGCTGCCCGATGGCACGGAAGAGGACATCCTGAACGAATTAAACGGCAAGGTCTATTACAATCCGTTGGAAGGCGGATATGAGACAAGCGAGAAGTTCATTTCCGGGAATGTGGTCGCCAAGGCGGACGACATCGGGCATTATCTGTTGGAACATCCCGAAGACACAAGAGCCGCTACTTCCATGCAGGCACTTAGGGATGCCGTGCCTGTCCCCATTCCTTTCTCCGACCTTGACTTCAACTTTGGGGAGAGATGGATTCCCGTACAGATATACTCGGACTATGCCTCCTTCCTTTTCGACACGGAGGTAGCGATACACTACAATTCAAGTGCGGACGAGTACTCGGTCGATGCACGCCTGCACAATGCCAACATTTGGGACAAGTTCTGTGTTCGGGGACAGCACCGCCGCTATGATGGCGTTACGCTGATGAAGCACGCTTTGTTGAATACTTCTCCTGACATCACCAAGAAGATTATGGTCGGAGACAAGGAGGTCAAGGTAAGGGATACGGAAGCCATACAGATGGCAAATTCAAAGATAGACGAGATACGAAACGGGTTTACAGACTGGCTTGCCGAGCAGCCAGACGATTTCAAGAAACGTCTGGAAAAAAACTGTATAACGACAAGTTCAACTGTTTTTGTGCGACCTCAATATGACGGCTCGCATCAGACATTTCCCGACCTCGACCTGAAAGGATTGGGTATTGAAAGTCTGTATGACAGCCAGAAGGATGCCGTTTGGATGCTCAAACTCAACGGAGGGGGCATCTGCGACCATCAGGTGGGAGCAGGAAAAACGCTCATCATGTGCGTGGCAGCCTACGAGATGAAGCGATTGGGCTTGGCAAACAAACCGATGATTCTTGCCCTGAAAGCCAACGTGCAGGAGATTGCGCAAACATTCCGCACGGCATATCCCAACGCAAAACTGCTTTATCCGGGCAAGAACGATTTTACACCCGATAAAAGGCAGCGTATCTTCCATGACATCAAGAACAACAACTGGGACTGCATCGTCCTTACGCACGACCAGTTTGGTATGATACCCCAGTCGGACGAGATACAGCAAAGCATCTTGCAGGATGAGTTGGACAGCGTGGAGGAAAATTTGGAGGTATTGCGTCAGCAGGGACGTAGCATCTCACGTGCCATGGAGAAAGGGCTTGTCAAGCGGCAGATGAACTTGCAGGCGAAACTTGCCGACATCAAATTCCGCATTGACAACCGCAAGGACGACGCGGTGGATTTCAAGACCATGGGCATAGACCATCTTTTCGTGGACGAGTCGCACACATTCAAGAACCTGATGTTCAACACCCGCCACGACCGTGTGGCAGGATTGGGCAACAGCGAGGGCAGTCAGCGTGCACTCAACATGCTCTTTGCCATCCGCACCATTCAGGAGCGGACGGGCAGGGACTTGGGAGCTACCTTCCTTTCGGGAACGACCATCTCCAACAGTCTGACGGAGCTGTATCTGCTCTTTAAGTACCTCCGCCCGCAGGCGTTGGAACAGCAGAATATCAAGACCTTCGATGCTTGGGCGGCTATCTTCGCCAAGAAGAGTATCGACTACGAGTTCTCCGTCACCAACGAGATTGTGCAGAAGGAGCGTTTCCGCTATTTCATCAAAGTGCCGGAGCTGGCAGCGTTCTACGCCCAGATAACGGACTACCGGACGGCAAAGGACATCGGCATAGACCGACCCGAGAAAAAAACGAAATCATGCACAATATCCCGCCAACACCCGAACAGGAGGAGTTCATCGCCAAATTGGTGGAGTTTGCCAAGACGGGCAATGCCGAACTGTTGGGAAGAGCTCCGCTTACGGAACGGGAGGAAAAAGCCAAGATGCTGATAGCAACGGACATGGCGAGGAAGATGAGCCTTGATTTGAGGCTCATAGATCCCGAGAAGTACTCGGATCATGTGGACAACAAGGCTTCCCACTGTGCCGCCAAGATTGCTGAGTATTACCGGAAGTATGACGCACAGAAAGGTACGCAGTTCGTATTCTCCGACCTCGGAACCTACAAGCCCGGAGAGTGGAATCCTTACAGCGAAATCAAACGGAAGTTGGTGGAGGACCACGGCATACCCGCTCAGGAGATACGCTTCATACAGGAGGCGAAGAGCGACAAGGCTCGAAAGACGCTCATTGCGGGCATGAACGAGGGAACCATTCGGGTACTGTTCGGCTCCACCTCTATGCTCGGTACGGGCGTGAACGCCCAGAAACGTGCCGTGGCTATCCATCATCTTGACTGTCCCTGGCGTCCTTCCGACCTTGAACAGCGGGACGGACGGGCGGTGCGTAAAGGAAACGAAGTAGCCAAGTTTCATGCGGACAACAAGGTGGATGTAATCATTTATGCAGTGGAAAAATCACTTGACAGTTATAAGTTCAACCTATTATATAATAAGCAATTATTTATAGAGCAGCTGAAGAACAATCGTCTTGGCAGCCGTACCATCGACGAGGGAAGCATGGACGAGAAATCGGGGATGAATTTCTCCGAGTATGTAGCCATTCTTTCGGGAAATACGGACTTGTTGGAAAAGGCGAAGTTAGAGAAGAAGATTGCTGGCTTGGAGAGTGAGCGACGTTCCTTTATGCGCAGCAGGCAGACTTCCCGAAGTCGATTGGACGAAGTGTTGCGTGCCGTGGATGGGAACAAGGAACTGATAGCACGCTTCAAAAAGCGACCGGGATCTGTTTGAGAGCAGGGTGCAAAAGGACAAGGACGGTAACAAACTCAACCCGATACAGCTGAAAGGCGTGGAAGGCAGCGACCCGAAACGGATCGCAGCCAAACTTGCGGAAGTCAAGGAGCATGCCCGTACCAAAGGGGAGTATTTCGACATCGGCACTCTTTACGGTTTCAAGATAGTGGTCAAGACCGAATCCTCCTCACAGAGTCTTTTTCGATTTATCGCAGAACAGGTTTTTTTCATCATGGGAGAGAGTGGCATGAAGTACAGCTACAACAACGGAAACATTGCCGCAGACCCGGTGCTTGCCTCCATGAACTTTCTCAATGCGTTGGAAAAGATACCGAGCCTGATACAGAAATATGAGGCGGATACGATGAAGATAGCCAAAGACATTCCCGTATTGCAGGAGGTGGTCAATGGCTCGTGGAAAAAGGAAGAGCAACTGAAAGACCTCAAAACGGAACTTGCCGCACTCGACCGTCAGATACAACTATCCTTAAAGCCGATTGAGCAGGGAGACGCACAGCAGGAAGAGGAGAATGTAGAAGAGCAGAAGGAAATGGAAGAGAACATCTCCGGGCAGTTCCATCCGATTGAGTCTGCCGCTAACGCATCCTCTGTCTGCACGCTTTCGGCTCAAACCGACAGACAGCCCGAAAACGTGGGGCAGAGTATCCGAGATACACAGCCCCTTACGGACGGTGTGCCGTCATTGGCAAAGTAAGGTCTTTATCGTCAGACCGAAAATGTAATCAAAACGGACGAACTGCACAAGGTTGTAATTCGTCCGTTTAGAATTTATATAACGTCAAAACAACTTTAATTTAGATTGTTGATATAAAGTCATTCCGGGAATATCATCATACATCGTAGCTAATTTATTCCTAAGTCCAAACATTCTCTTCTCTGCGGTATCAACAAGTTGGTCAAAATCTGTCAAGAAGATACTTCCTTCATCTTTAGTACCTGCACGATACTGACGTTGTAGTCCTTTAGCAACTTTATCTCCCACAACAAAAGCAACAATTTTAGCAGTATTAATCCCCAATGTAATCAAACTATCAACATAGTCAGTAGCTTGATTTCTTTCTTTACTTGTTATTTCGAATCCTCCTCTTTTTAGTTCAACTATCAGAACTTTTGTTATCGTAGCCAGTTCATTATCACCAAACTCTTCTACACCTGTCATAGAAAGAGAAGTGTTATCGGCTAAAACGACAAGGTCTGGTCTTCTATTTGTTTTTACTCCGTCCCCACCTAAAATGTCCTTTTTGAACAATGTTTTCATCACCGTCTGAAGTTGCCTGTTAGATGTATATTCGGGAGTGTCATATTCAGGACCGAAGAGCCACCGAGACTCGGTTACAAGAGGGTGTAAGACATGCAACTCATCTGTGCTCTTATCTTTAGAAAGTTTTCTTATTGCCTCAATAATAGACAGACGTCTGTCTATTTCACTCAAAACTGTCAAGGCGTCCTTTACAGACCATTTATTCAGTATAGTATTAAGACCTGTAATATCTTCTTCTGAAAGTTGAGAGAGCTTCATTAAAAGTTCCTTCCCATTTTTCGATGATTCTAAATTTAATACAGCTTCAACGGCAATATATACAGTCTCTTTAGTTGCTGTTGGAGAATTTATCGAGATGTTCTCTATAATCTCATCTACCTCATACTGAGCCAATGGAGAAGCATCTTTTAATTTGGCTGCCAATTCTTGTTTTACAGCAGCCTTTGTTTCTTCTAAATTAACCTTTGCCGTTTGTTCAAACATTGTATTCACATACTCCGCAACTGTTCGGTACAAATTCTCTGTTTCATTTGTATTTTTGAAACCACTCCAATCTTCCTTGACCAACTCTGCTAATTCGTTGCTTTGTATTACAATAGTATATCTCTTAGCAAGGGCAGTTCGACCGTCTAAATAGAAAACAGATCCTAATATCCATGACGGAATACCAATTAAACGACCGCTTTCCCAAAAAGCAATTCCCTGATAAATACTTTTACGAGACGATTTTTTTGAATCTATAAAGTTCGCTGTAATGTTATATCCATCTGGAGTCGTTAGTTCAGTCGTATCCAATAACCCTTCCAATTGATCTAAGGAAAGCTGTTGTTTGTTTACTTCGATTACAAACTCAGGATCGTGTAGGAAACGAGAGGATATTATTTCTCTGATTTTATCCACATTGGGAAGGTTTCTTTCAACACGAACTTCCAGTCTTGTACCATGCTTTGAAGTGGATGAGATATTTTGTTCAATGACAGAGATCGCCTGATCTTTTATTTTAGTTGAAACAGTAAGAGAAAGTTCTTTACCGTTTTTTGATGTGACAATATGATACTCGTCATTAAAGCACAAAAGGCTATGTCTGCCAATACCATTGCGACCATAAGCCATACGAGGACTTCTTTTCTTTTTATCTGGAAATAGAACCTGTTTGCCTTGATGTTTTAGTTTGTTATATGCCAGTGTCATCCAACGTTGTTGAAATTCTTCTTCTGTCAATCCATTGCCATCATCTTCTACGACAAGGAATTCTCCATATTCATCGGGAATAAATATGCTTACTTTTTGTAGCACCAGCATCCCAGGCATTTGCAACAAGTTCAGTCAAAGCAATATCAGCTTGGCTGGTTATAGAACTGTTCAGCGATCTAACAAGGTAGTCTTCCTCAAAAAGAGAGCGAAATATGGGTTCTGAGTTCTTTTTCATTGTATCTATTTATGGTCATTATCAACCAAAAGTTCTGATATCTTTACATGCAATATTCTTGAAATCTGATATAAAAATCTCAAGAGAAGGCTGATGTCGATTACAAGCATAAGCGTTCATGGTACTAAAACTTTTATTAAGTTCCTTCGCCAACCATTTTTGGGAAATGCCCTTTTCCTCAAGAACTTCTTTTATTCTATTTAGTCTCATCATATTTACAAAAGAAACAAGTGCGTATAATTTGCTGCAAAAATAGCAAATTATTCTCTATACACCTAATTCCTGAATAAGAAAATCATTTTTGATGAGCAAATCCCGCCTCGTCATCACGACGGGACGGGATTTTATGCAGACAAAACAAAAAGCAAAGCTTTTTCCTCTATGTTTTTCTCTTACGTTTCCTTTTCATGTTCTCTGTGAAATGATGTTTCATAAAGGCGGTTATCTCCGACTCCAGATACCACGTTTTGTGATAGATGATATGAAACGGAAGCGTCCCCGAATCTCGGTAACGCTGCAAGGTTCGCTTGCTGATTTGTAGCATCATACACACCTCCTGATTGTCCAAGAGCGGCTCACCGTTGAGCATCGGACGTTGGGGAATATCGGGAATGGTCTGCTTCAGATGGTCGAAACGGCTCATGATCCGCTCCATCCATTCAAGAAAAGTGTCTCTGTCCAATAGTTCCATACGCTATTTCGTTCTCTTGGTTTTAAGCAGGAAATTCTGTCTCAGCTCTTTGATGTTTTGAGGATTGCAGTACAGGCTCTTCTTGCGTATCGCCTCCTCTATGTCGTTTAAGTCGTAATAGCATCGTCCAAGGATAATCTTGTAACCGATACGTTCCGAACTTCGCAACCGTTGGAGGGTGCGTTGGCTGATGCCGAGTATCTTGGCTAAATCCTTGTTGGTTATCAGGCGGTTTTCGTATTCTTCCTTCGCCTGTTCCTCTTTCTCCACATATCGGAGAATTTTCTCTATCTTGCCCACCAAATCGTGGTAGGCTTTGCTCTCAATTGTAATGACATCCATCGCTCTTTTAATTTGATTGTGGTGCAAAGTTCGGGCATTGAAATCGTTTGGATTGTATGCTAAATATGTACTGAATAGAGATTTTTTTATTACCAAGCGTTCAAGTCCGAAGACACAGGCTGTCATATCAAAGCCACAAGCACGCAGTTAGATGAAAGTATCTCTTTCTCACATACGCTGTCATTACATTTGCATATCGTAATATCCAAACTAAAAATTGATATATGGAAGTAATAGCAATCGAGAAGAAAACGTATGAAGCCATGATGGAGCGTTTCCGCATCCTGACCGCCAAGGTCGATGCCCTCTGTCGGGAATCGGACGAGAAAAGGATGGGCAAATGGTTGGACAACCAAGATGTCTGCCAAATCCTGAACGTCAGCTTGCGTACATTGCAAACCTATCGGAGTAACCGGACTTTACCCTATACGAAGATAGGCTACAAGATGTACTATAAACCTGAGGATGTTCAGAAATTGATAGACAAGTCGGTCTCTCCATGACACAGTATCCTAATCACCACTAAATCCAAAGTAGAACTATGAGTAATAATGTAAAGACCAAGAATGATGAAGAAATTATGAACTTCCTCAATGCCTCCGACCGAATGATAAAAGGGATAGATGCCCTGAGGAAAAGAAACAGACCGATGCTTCAAGGGCAGCGGTATTTGACGGACGAGGAACTTTCCAGACGGCTGCATGTCAATCGACGCACCCTGCAAGACTATCGTGATATGGGGCGTATTCCGTTTATCAAATTAGGAGGAAAAGTCCTCTATAAAGAGGAGGAGGTAGAAAAGTTGCTGCAAGAGAACTACCATCCACGATTTGAGGAATGATGAAAGGAGACAGGCTGTGAGAAATCTTATCTCACAGCCTGTTTCCTTTAGTTCGCACTTTTTTTAGTAGTGCCGTCTGCCAACGGTGTAACAGACAATCATGGGTGGAGAGGAAACTTTCTTCTCCGAAAGCCTGCCGATTATCCACCTTCGCAAAGTCTTTGCCTGTGGTGTGGCAATACGAAACGACAGCATCGTTATCATTTCGATACTGTACAAATCAATAAATCCTCGTTCAGAGCGGATTGTTCTCATTACTTCTGTCTCCATCAGGAGATCCTCCTTGAATATTGCTTTGATTTGTGCGTTCACCTTGCTGGAGAAAGCCCTGAACAGGTCGGCTATCTCGCAAGCTGACATCCAAACGCGAGTAGCTGGGATATGTATTTCTCCGTTACCGCCAATGGTTATGATTTCTCTTTTCATAGACATTCTTCCTTATTATTATATGGTAATACCGCTAAACTGTTCTATCCGGCTTAACTTGTCGGAAAGGGAATTCATATCCCGGCTTTCCTTCTCGTGGGTAATTTTGGCGTAGATTTGTGTCGTGCGGATATTCGTGTGTCCGAGCATCTTGGAGAGCGTTTCGATGGGAACTCCGTTGGTCAGACAAATTTCCGTTGCCATGGTATGGCGACTGGTATGCCACGTTATGTTCTTTTCTATACCGCAAAGTCCGATGATTGTTTTAAGATTCTTGCAGGCGGTAATGTACTGAGGAACGGGCAGGAGATAATTTTCCTTTGCCATGCCATCATACTTTTCGATAATCCTCAATGGAATGTCCATCAGCATGATGTTGGATTCCACGCCCGTCTTCTGTCGCTTGGTCATAATCCACAATTTGCCGTCGAATGAAGTTTGCACATTGTCTTTGGTCAGGTTCTTCATATCGGTAAACGACAAGCCGGTAAAGCAGCAGAAAACATACAGGTCACGCACTAACTCCATAGATTTGCGGCGAAACTTCAAATCCATCATTTGACGTATCTCGTCCTTGGTCAAATAATCCCTTTCCGTACTCTCGGCGGAGATGCTGTAATCCACGAAAGGGTCTCGAACAATCCAGCCGTGATTCTGGGCAATAGTAATCATTCGGCGCAAAGGCATCATGTAGATCCATACGGTATTATTGCAGCACTGCTTTTCCGTGCGGAGGAAAATCTCAAAGTCCGTGATGAATGCAGGTGTAAGCTCTCGCAGAGCAATGTCGCTCAGACGATAGCGTGTCTTGATAAATTCTTCCAAGTGCTTGTAAACGGTACAATACTTATGGTATGTGGAATCACGACGCAGACCGGCAGATACCTGCTTGGCAAAATCCTCATTGTGCTGGGCATAGACCGTCAGCAGTGTCTCGTGCCGCATCTCCAAACCCAAGAAAGCGTTCTTTACTTTCTCCGCCGTGACATAGTTGTCCCTTTCGGCAATCTCCTTGTATTTGGCATTGATACCCACCCGAATCTTGTCCAAGAAGCGGTTGGTTTCCAATGCGACGGAACTTTTTCCCGAAGCCCGGTTGCTCTTGACATCCCATAGATTGGGGAGAATGTCGCATTTGCAACTGAACTGTGCAATGGTTCCGTCGATAGTAATACGACACATCACGGGAACGGAACCATCTTTCTTCGGGGCGTTCTTTTTGAGGTAGAACAGAACCTTAAACGTACTTCGCATAACTCTGGCTTTTTATAAGTTACAAAACTATTTATTGTCAGGTTATCCGCTGGTATGCAATTCATTGTACTTTGACGGGAAAGATTCCAAGCATTCATTTTTTCGCCTTTTTTCTTCCCTTTCTCCCTTTATTGGGCTATCTTTGCAGAAGATTTCAGTTGGGGATTAGCCCATTCGTTACCGTTTTTGCCATTCCTTCCTGCTTGGATATAGGGTAATGTTTTAGTAACGCTGCTCTGTCCAAAGTTGGCAAAAGTCCGTCTTTTGGCAGTTTTCCCCCGAATGGTCGAATAATCAGAACTGACTGACTCACAAATCATTTGCTATGTCCTCTCATTTTTTGACCATTAAGGATAGATTTTCGACGAAAACTTCTCAACTTTGCACCAACACTCCTCTACTTTTTCAAGCCATTCCGCTGTGGTTCTTTGCCCCTCGTACACAATCGAAAGGCACCTCCTCAACTTAGCTCCACGCGCCCTCAACCCACACAAAAGAAAAGGCACTCCGTCATAGGACGGAGTGCCTTTTTTATGGAACAAACGCAGAATGCATTGGCAACTTAGCGTGCCTGCGCCTCAGCGTTCTTGATCATTTGCTGCGAAGCGTAGAGATAAACTTCTACACGACGGTTCTGCTGCTTACCGGCTGCAGTGCTGTTGTCAGCAACAGGGAATTCCTCGCCGAGACCCTTCACCTCGCGGATCTGAGCCGAGCGAGCGCCGCTCTGCATGAGGTAGTTGCTCACGCTTTGTGCGCGTTGGTAAGAAAGCGCTTGGTTCTTTTCGCGCGATTGCTCGGTCGTGCTGTTTCTCCAGCCCTGATTGTCGGTGTAACCCATGATCGATACGTCCATATCGCTGTTGGGAACGAGCACATCGGTGGCAAACTTACGGAGCGAGTTCTGTGCCGAAGCAGAGAGCGTAGCGTTACCGGTGCCAAAGAGGATACCGCTATCGAAAGTCACGCGGACATATTTCACACCGTTCTCACCTTGGAGCACTTCGGCCTTGGCGTTAGCCACACGTTCAGCCTCAGCTTTGGCCTTATCCATACGGTTACCGATGATCACACCGGCACCACCGCCGACAGCCGTACCGATAGCGGCACCGATGGCCGTACCTTTACCGTCCTTGCTGACGAGGTAACCCACCAACGAGCCGAGGGTTGCGCCGGCACCGCCACCCAAAAGACCACCTTTCGCTTTATTGCTCCAATCGCCACAAGACGTGAGCATCATAGAAGCACAGAGTGCTACTGCTGCAAACTTAATTCCTTTCATAAGTGTATGTATATGAGTTGTTATACTGTTAGTTTTTGAACTGAAGCGCTTGCAAAAGTAGTCATAAGGGCACGACAAACCAAGCGAAAAAGAAAAAAGTTCGTATATTTGCACGCAAACGGCGGATCTGTGTAATATGATCTTTTCAGTCCGCCGGCATCTTACAACTGCAAATCCATCACATCATGGAAGAACAACAATTTAATGCTACGCAGACGCCGTCATCCGGCGCTCCTACCCCCGGTTTCCCGGGCGGACAACCTCCGGTTCGCAAAAAGCGCAATCCTTGGATCTATGTGATCATCGCGCTCTGCATCCTCATTCCCGCAGCAGTGGCCGGCGGCTTCTACTTTTATCTCAATCAACAAGTGAGCGAACAGGAAGCCTATGAGTTACTCAATAATAATGAGACGATCGAGGACTACGAAAACTACCTGAATCGCTATCCGAGCAGTCATCATGCCGACGAAGTGCGCGAGCGCCTCCAGAAGTTGCGCACGATGTATGGAGATTGGCAACGCATTGCCAACAGCAGTTACGCTTCTGACTTCGAACGCTTCCGCGAAAAACTACCCGCAAAGCCTATTGGTGAAGCAATGCGAACTGAAAAATCGATTCGCTCGACTGGGAAACGGCTAAAAAAAGCTCAACACCCCCGAAGCGCTTGCCGACTATATGGAGAAGCATCCCGACGGACGCTACGCACAAGATGCCAGCCAAGTACAAAAACACGCTGGAAAAAAATCGATTGTGACGCCCGAAGAACGCAGCCAAATCTCAAGCGCATTCCACGGCTTCTTCCAGGCTTTCGGCGAAAACGACAACGCTTCGCTCTTTACCTACATCACGCCGACAATGACGCAGTTCCTTTCCAAAAAGAACGCCACGAAGGCCGATGTGGGCGACATCATCAATCGCACCTATTCCAGCGATATCGAAAATTGTTCTTTCGTGGTCAACGACGATTACCAAATCAAGAAAGCCGTCGATGAGCAAGGCAACACGACTTATACCGTTTCTTTCTCTGTTGACCAGCACATTGAACGTACGGGCGAAGGTAAGACCTTTGGTTCTTACACGGTGAACGCGACCCTCAACGGGGAAATGAAAATTTCTTCGCTCACCATGAAAGAAATTTCACGCTCTTGAGTCATCAGTTCTGCACTATCCCCCAAAAAGGACTTAGATAATCTGAAAATCCTATTTAAGCAAAGAATCATCCCATGCTTATCATCAACAACTACGAAGAGTTCGCTTCACATCTGGGCGAAGTTTTAGGCACCTCTGACTGGCTTGAAGTGCCACAAGAGCGTATCAACTTGTTTGCTGACGCCACGCTCGATCACCAATGGATCCACGTTGACGAAAACAAAGCAAAAGAAGGGCCTTTCGGCCAAACCATCGTGCATGGTTACTTGACCCTTTCGCTCCTTCCCTACCTTTGGAGTCAAATCATCGAGGTGCGCAACATCAAAATGATGGTCAACTACGGCATGGACAAGATGAAATTCGGACAAGCCGTGCTTTCCGGCCAACAAATCCGCCTTACCGCATCGCTGGCCTCCATCACGAACCTGCGTGGTGTGTGCAAAGCCGAAATTAAATTCAACATTGAGATCAAAGATCAGAAGAAACCTGCGCTCAACGGTGTAGCTACGTTCCTCTACCACTTCGATCAAGCCTAACCAATGGACACTTACCTCACACTCTCCGCGAGTGGCGAAGCGGTCTACACCGAAAAGCGCAGTAAGTTCTACGCTTTTGCCGAACACGTGGATGATGAGGAAAGCGCTAAAGCACGCGTGGCGGCATTGCGGAAACAATTCTACGATGCCCGCCACGTTTGTTTTGCTTATGTCCTCGATTTCGACGGACAGCGCACACGTTCGAACGACGACGGGGAGCCTTCCGGCACAGCGGGGCGACCGATTCTCGGCGCCCTGCGCTCAGCGGGACTGACCTTCACGCTTGCCGTCGTGGTTCGCTACTTCGGTGGAGTGAAACTCGGCACCGGCGGCCTGGTGGTAGCCTATCGCGAAGCCGCAGCAGCAGCCATTGCCGAAGCCACTGTCGAGGAACGGCTCATTATGGAGCAATTTCGAGTGGAAGTGCCCTACACGGATGCCGATGTGGCGATGCGCTTTATCCGCGACGGCGGTGGTGAAATCACAGCGCGCGACTTCTCGGCCGAAGGTACGACACTGACGATCGAAATCCGCGCTTCGCTGCTTGCTCCTTTGCGCGAACGCTTGGGCAAGATCCTCTCTCTTCGATTTATTGACGACGAAGATCAGGATTAAATGTCCAATTTTCCTCTCCCCCTCCCCTGCTTTGGGCATGACACAGACCGGAAACGCCCCTTTTCTGGTTCATCCGACATTTGGAGTGATGCGGCAATCGTGCAGCGCATATAGCCTTAGCTGAAAATACCTTTCATTCCTAAAACCATAGGCCACTCTCTTCATCTTTATCTTACTGTTGATTCCTTCTACTTTCCCTGTCGATATGGGGCAGTCGTACCACGCAAGAATACCGGTTCTATAAGCCATGATCGTGACAGCCATTTTCATCAGCTGCGGCACTTTGCTCTCCTGCGCCTGTTTCACCCAATCGAGCATGACCTTTTCGGCTACTTGTTTATTAGGCTGCATCCATATTTCTCTGAGTTGCTCTTTGAGATAGTAGGCCTGTGAGAGCGGTTTGTTCATGTCTAAGGCGTTATCAAGCCTTGTTTTGTACTCCTTATCGAAGATATCCGCTCCATTGCGCAGCAGCAGGTAGCGCGTCCCCTTCAAGACTTTGCGCTTGTTGATGTCCTTTTCCATGTTATATTGCGCCCTGCGTATCTCGTCCAACTTCTCATTCATCAGTTTGACCACATGAAAATGGTCGAAGACATGCACGGCGTTCGGGCAGTTTTCAAGTACGGAGGAGATGAAAGCGGCAGAGAGATCTGTGGCGATATACTTGATGTCGAGCTTCTTTCGTCTGACCCTTTTCCAAATCCGGCCAAAGCATCGGCCGCCTTGCCCTGACCCACATGGAGAATCCGACCGCTCTTGAGGTCAACGACAATGGTCTTGTACACATGCCCTTTTCGGACGGCAAACTCGTCTATGCCGATGCTGTCCACTCCCTCAAGAGAGGGTGGAGCATAGGGACACACAAGATGTTGAGTGTGAATCTCTTTGATCGTGTCCCACGACACACCCAAAAGATGGGCTGTGTCTTTGAGGGTCATTCCCTTCAATAGATCGACCACATACCTGGCAAAGCGACGAGTGTAGCTGTGACTGCCCGGGGCAAAGGATATCCGCTCTTGACAATCATAGTCACAATCCGCACACTTACACTTGTAGCGGCGGACTTTCATCCGCAGAATCACCTTTTTGCCTCCGATCGGAAGGCTTATAAAGTCGCGAGTGCGAAAGCCATTCTTCACCAAATGGGGATGACCGCACTTGGGACAGTATTTCGGAGCTCGTTTACTTTCGATATGTAAGATGATTGTATTACCTTTGTATTCCTCTCGTAGACACTTGTGGTGATACAATCCCCAAGCATGATATAGAAAACTGCTGTTCATTGCTGCATATTTGTTGGTACTAATTCAAATATACAATTTGTTCAGCGGTTTTCTTCTTTTTAGAACCCCATCACTCCAAATGTCAGATGAACCGTTTTTTTGACCTTGTATGCCCCAGATAAATCTCATCATCTATCTCAAATCCGACTACATAGAACTTCGTATCTGTTCCATGCCCTAACCTATGTCCAAATGCGACGGCATCATCATAGCTATTCGCCCATTATGTTTGATATCAAAATTTTCTGCTCTTGACATTGATCGAAACACTTTGGCTAGACCAAGCGGATTCACCCAGGCATTTACATCGTGGACGTATGCGTATAGGTTTGTTAGTCCCGCCTCGAGACGAATGGGTCTTGCCTGATATATGCTCCTGTTTTGGGCGAGTAGTAGCGGAAGCGGCTGAAAGCCAGCCCCGTCTCCCTGTCGAGGTACTCCCCTCGGTAGAGTTAAGGTTGTGTATTCTTCCAATAGGATATTTCCCAAGGTTTATTTATCGGAATTATCCAACCTTCCTCAAAACGTGCTGCACTATCTGTCGTTATTAGAGTATCTTCCTCGAAATGCAATTTATCAAAAGGGTTTCCATTTTCAAGCATCATCAACCATACAAATATGGATTTTTGTTTATCAAAGACGTAAACTGCACCTTCACTTCCCCAACTAGTTTCACAACCATACGCAATCCAGAAGTCATTCTCAACCATCGCGATTACATCAAAAGAAGTCTCAAACTCATCCTCAATCCAATCTAAGGCATCATCTTCTTTCACTAAAACAGATTGATCGATCTCTGTTCTTTTATGTATCAAACGATAGAACACTCCAGTCCTGGTTAGAATTCCATTGGTAAAAGGACAGTTCCCGTCCTCAATACACCTATTTAACAAACTCATTTTCATCAAGTTCTCAGATACTTCGTTATTTTTCTCAGAAAGACCTGTATCTGTAACAACTCTTCCAGCCTTAATGTTACGTTTATCAGCATATCGCTTTTGAAAATACACCTCAGCCCCCAACGCGCACGCGTAGCGCACGCCCGCTGTTATTCGTTTTTTGCCTTCACCTCTTCACCATAAGACAGCAAGAAACTATGAAACGAGTATTTACGGATAAAGGTAAAGTTTGATCTGTAGCTATGGGCTGGCGTAGCTTCGTCTGCCATCACTATCATCTATAGTCTCTGGACGATCACTGAGCGGATACACCCACTCGTGTAAGGGAACATTGCTATCCCACAAGAAACGTGTTATCTTGTGCCCCACAGCCTTACCATACTCGTTGATCTTCGCCACACGTCTACCTAAGGCATCATACTCAAGCGAAGATTTACCTTCTTGTTGTTCCTGACACGCACCAGCTGTCCTGCACCATCCCACTCGTAAGTCCAAGTCAGTGGCTCTGTGCGCAGCTTCCGGCGTATCCAGTCATAGTGTTCAATGCTCTCCGTCTTAGAGACGCGTTGCGTCAGGAATCCCTCCCCATCAAAGTGGTAAGTCCATTCCTTATCCTCCTTGCGTCATCCGCCACGCTCATAAGTGGCTTCCTTACCGAAGCGGTCAGGATAGATATTGTCAATACGATCGGGTAGCTTGTAGAGTTTCTCTATTTCATCGTAACGAGCGGCGGCCAAAGTACCCACGACATCGTAGTCAAACTCTGCCGCGTATGTCTCTTCTATCAATCCTTGATGAGCTTTCAAAGACACAAAATTGAACAAGGAGCACACGAGAAACAGGAGCAATAGCCTTTGTCTTGTTTCACAGCGATTAACAAATCTCTTACTCGGGCTATGTGTCAGTAAGTCGCTTGAAAAACCATTTACTATACCAGCTATGTGCTCACTCACAGAAAAGCTTTCAATTACTACATTTCGCTCCAATCGGATTGTCCTCAAAAGTCACTCAATTAAGTACTAACCCCGCAGAATTGTCAGTATTTTTTTATATCTATCTTTTTGGTATTCACTTTTTGCTTCACTATATTTCAAACTGAAGTATTGAATCAATTCTGACTTATACATCATAGGTACAAAGTAAATGTATTCTTCGATCAAGTTAGTAAAGTATTCCGCAGAAGTCTTTTTAGGAGAGAGTTTAGGTATACTCATAAAATAGGGCCATTTATTCGGGAATTCCTCAAACATTTTCATCTTAGGGAGATGAAATGCTACAAAAAGAGCTACTCCCTTTCTTTGAATATTCGCTAACATAAGGCGATATATTTCCTCATTCTCAGGAAGCTCATACCTCCACATCATCATTCCAAGAGCAGATACTATACAGCGATTGATTTTACTGTTTTCCGCATACTTATTTGCTATTTGTACCAAAACACCCGCAAATTGAACATCTCTAAAAAGCTCCGTATAATAAGAAGACATTTCTTGCCTAGGCTGTTTCTCAAAATCAATAAGAAGCTTTTCGATCTCTTCGCTTGTTTGAGTTTCCCAATTCTCAATATGATGCTTCAACTCGATTATTTTATTAACTCGAAGCTTAGTTTTGCTGTTCATATTTCTAGTGAGTATTATTAATCATATGTCCTTTGGAATCAACTTCTGCTGTTTTTTTCTGACTCATTTTCAACTCAATACAACATTTAAACATAAAAATTCTTCCATCTTTAACACTATTGGGGTCATATGAATGATAGAAGCCACCATCATTTCTTCTCTTGTTCATCTGACTCTTATTCAGTTGATTGTGACACAAAGAAGGTTCATCCGACATTTGGAGTGATGTGTCAACTACCAGAAGATCTTTTTTTCTAAAGTGTAGCTGCCTCCCACCTCAGCTCCCCAACGCGCACGCGTAG
>BNJT01002764.1_pt1 | contig 22997 bp, 34 predicted proteins | sample 8540491 | NCBI WGS metagenome assembly BNJT01 (sample SAMD00202455, study PRJDB9452) | human saliva metagenome | host: Homo sapiens | reverse complement strand
TCAAGACCCGCAGACTCCCAGCCGCCAGTGTGGTGGCGACCATCATGCTGCTGGGGCTGTTCTTTGCGCCAGCTAGGTTGGAGCACCGGATTGATACCAAGGCCTATAAAGACCCGGTGATTCTGTACCAACAGTCGGCTTTTACCAAAAAGATCGTCCTCACCAAGTACAAGCAGGATTTACGGCTGTATCTAATCAACAACCTGCAGTTTTCCAGCCTGGACGAAGCTCGCCATCATGAAACGCTGGCCGGCGCGGCGATGACAGCGGTCAAGCAGCCCAAAAACGTGCTGATTATGGGCGGTGGCGACGGGCTCGCTGGCGCGCGAGATCCTAAATACCCCAGCGTCGAGCATATCACCCTGGTGGATATTGACCCGGCTATGACGCAGCTGGCGCGCACTAGTCCCCCGCTAACTGAGCAAAACCGGCGCTCGCTTGCTAGCCCCAAGGTGCGCGTCGTCAACGAGGACGCGTTTTTATTTGCCTTCAAGACGCACCAAACCTACGACGCTATTCTGATCGACCTCGTCGACCCATCGAACGACCGCCTCGCCAAGCTCTCACTCGCAGCAATTCTACCGGCAGGCCGAGCGCATCCTCAGCCCCACCTGGCGTGATGATCACCCGCGACGTCGTCGTACTTTTCGCCACACGCCTTCGCGACGATGGCTAGCACCGTCGCATCCGCCCAGCCCCAGCGGCATATCACACCTTAGTATCAATGTGCCCTCCTTGCGAGTGGGGCTTTCAGTGCCTCGACTAAGGATACAGCCAGCCCTACTGAGCCAGCCGCCGCCGCCTGGGCTCAGCTACACCGATACCAAACTGCTCGACTACGCCCTGCGCCAGCGCCCCGCCAGCCTCACCCTCGGCCGGCATCTCTACCCTACTAACACCGCGAATCATCGACGTCTATAACCGTGATATGGTGCAGTGGCGGTATTAGGTTGGTATAGCGCCACACGCACCTGTACTGCCGCCTGGCCCGGCTTTTTACCACCCGGTGAACTTGACTTTGGTCTCCTTATATTGATATATATATATCAGACTTTCGCACCTCCAGGCGCGAGTCTTGTACCTTAAGGGTACGTGGTTTTCATTCTTAGTAGAGAGGATATATGATGGCTACCACGGTAACGCGCCTATACGGCGATACATGGTTCTTGCAAACCAGCAAGAACTCCCCTACCGCCAAGCTGTGGGGCAAGAAGGGGTGTACTATAGAGGGCCAGGACGCCCGCGCAAGCGCTAAGTTCCTAAAAAGGAGCAGCGCGCTTGCGTTGGGATGATGTCTGCGCAGCAGCGCTCAAACATTATTCTCGGCAGCTTTTCCGGCCGTACTTGGTATTGTTGTAGGGATCATTGCATCTACTAACGAGATGCTCAAAGAGCAGCCACGCCCTTAGTGGTGTCATTATCATCAGCACTGTGATCGTTGGTGTCATATTGGGGGCATGGCCCAGCGAACAAGCCCAAAGACCCTACCACACAGGCGCAGCCAAATTGCACACTACGGAAGCTAATTAAGGATCTAAAGATCCTGAAGGCAGCATCACCTCTTACAAGGGATGATCTGCCAGTGGTGCTGCTTACTAGCATGTCTCGAAGACTACCGAGATTTTTAACGACCATGTCTTCTTGCCGCTTGATAGTAAGCAGTTGCGGGACAAGGCCAAGGAAACAGCCCTGGCCCTCATTAGCGAGTATGTTGAGCAGCCTCGCCAGAGCAATGCTCAGCAGCAACTACAACTGCGGAAGTGAGCTTCAAAAGAAGCTTCAAGGCGCCTTCCTAAGCGCAATAGTCCTGCCAACTGCAGGCTACCACAGGATAATGCAGCACTCTACAAGCAGATGGACGAAGATTTCAAGCGAGGTGAATATCGACTCACACGAGATAGCCGCACGAGCCTACCTTGAGGCTCACGGCTTCGATGACCACAAAACCGTACTCATTCCCGCCCTGATGCCATGTATATGTGGTATCAGGGCGATTCCTTATTCCCCACTCATTGCAATAATTTCATCAAGCAGGTCACGTGCGGCAAGGCGGGCTTCGTCGTCTTCACTGTGTAGATATCTGGCTTATATGGCAATCTGGCGAGTGCTGCGTACAGCCTCGGCCAGGTCATCGTTAATAATAAAGCGGTAGTACGGCAGCTCCAGAGCGTGCGTCAGCTCATCATAGCAGTGCGGCGGCGCGCTGGCCACTCCGCCATGAAGGCCGTGTGGCTTGGGTAGCGGTTGCGCAGGCGCTGCTGCCAAACGCTAAAGCTCGGCGGCAGAATAAACACCGCCACCACCCCGGCGAAAGCTCTTTGTATTCTGTGACGCCCCTGCACATCGATATCAGTAATTGCGATTTTTGCATCCCCTGGCGGTAGGCCCTTCTACCTCGGCCACACTGGTGCCATACACCGTACCATCGGACAAATTTAGCCTCAATAAAGGCCTGTTCACCGAGCACAGCCGCGGCCGTCTCTTCGGTGATAAAGCTGGTAGTCACGGCCATTTACCCCGTGCGTGCCATTATATACGCGGCTTGCGGGTGTGTGCGAACTAATATCACGAAAAGAGTGGCTCTGCCAGCAGTTGGTTTTAATGGTATCCTTGCCCGCCTCGTAATACCAACCAGCAGCACCAGCTTGGCATCCGCCACCAGCCGAGCCGCTGCTCGGCTGGGGTATAGTTAGTAATCAGTTCCTGCAGTTGTGCCATCTGGTTCCCTTCCTTATTATTAATCCCGCTTAAGCATCACCGTAAAGGCTTCGCTCGGGATATCTACCTTGCCAAAGCGTTTCATACGCTGCTTGCCCTTTGCCTGCTTGGCAAGGAGCTTTTTGCGCCGCGATACATCACCACCATACAGCTTGGCCGTCACATCTTTGCGGTAGGCGCTTAGGTCCTCGCGGGCGATAAACTTACCGCCGATTGCCGCCTGCAAGCTTACCTGGAAACTCTGGCGCGGCACAACCTCTTTGAGCTTTTTAACCACCTGGCGCCCTAGTGCATGGGCTTCGCGGTGGCACATAACGCTCAGGGCATCTACCATTTCCCCGGCAACGTAGAACCACGCGCACCAAGTCCTCTGGCTGGCAAATTTCCCTTAAGCTCATAATTAAACGAGCCGTAGCCGCTGGTAATACTCTTCAGCTGGTCGTAAAAATCCGTTAGCAAATTAGCCAGTGGCGCTGTGAACGACACCAGGGCGCGCTCATCAATATAGCTAATATTGCTCTGCACGCCGCGCTTGGTGACAATCAGCTGAATAACAGCACCGATATATTCCTGCGGCACGACGATCTCGCCATTAATCCAGGGTTCACGGATCTGGGTAATCTTAGTGATAGGCGGCAGGTCGGCGGCAGATTTAATATCCTGCTCGCTGCCGTCTGTCATCATCACCTTGTAGTCGGTGCCGTTGGTCACAACCAAATCACAGCGCATACTCGCGCTCGAGCCGCTCGCGAATAATGTCCATATGGAGCAGGCCAAGGAAGCCAATCCGCACGCCAAAAGCCAAGCACCGGTGAGTTCTCTGGCTCAAACTGCAGCGCGCTATCGCTCAGGCTCAGCCGCTCAATCGCCTCCTTCAGGTCATTATAATCTCATTAGACACTGGAAAGAACCCCTGCATAGACGAAGGGCTTGACTTCTTTGTAGCCAGGAGGGGCTGGACGATAATTTTGTCGGTCATTCCATTGATTATAGCATTTTACTAAAGTGGGGAAGCTATAATCACACAAACTGTTCAAATATATTAGCTATCTGTGTGAATAACTCCCGCGCGTGCTGCGGGTCTTTTTGTGACTTCCAGGTCTGCACCCAGCTCAGCAAGTTCATCAAGTAGCGGGTACTGCGGATTGATATTTCTCTTCCCAGTCATCACGCACAAGCGTTGTGCCCACAATATACCCTCCCAGTACATCGAGTGGTTTGTTGCCCTATTTTCATTATAATAACTTTTAATCGCTGTATAATATCCTGAATATCCTCGTCCATAATACTAGAATTTTACTATGAAGGTGCCCCCGTTTAAACGGGGCATTGCTCCTTTCTTTAGTGATTCTTACGCCACTCCTCGAATAGCACTGCGCCAGTCTCTTCATCTATTCCAAGATGAAGATGTTCTTCCCGACTCGTCGCGCGATCAATGATGATGAAGTCAGTCACGATAGAGTCAGTATCTCGGTGGTAACCGGACTCTAACCTTTACAGTGATAGTACCATCATGGTACTGCTTCCTTTCTTAGGACTGGTGGCAGCCCTATCGAGCTTTGCGCTTCACAACTTCTTTATTCCGCTGAAAATTCCTGACCACCATGCGGGTCAAATGGATCGCGCTTATGCAGAAGCTGCCCTGCTGATTGAGCGAATAATGCCCATGTCCTGACCATCTGGCTTAGCTCTGATACCACCGAGTAAATATCAATGTTACCATCTTTGCCAGTCGAAATCACGACTTCATCACGGTACTTGAGCGGAACTCCCTGCCTAGCAGCAATGCGCCAGCTCTCCATATCTCGATGCTGGCGTTGCCTAGCCCGCACAACCTTCAACCGAGTTTGAAAGGCCTTAGCAGCTGCATCAAACTCAGCTTTTGGCCCGTTTGAAGTCAGCCTGAGCGCGTTCGTGTGCTGCTTTTAGCTGCCTGAAACACTTGCCTCAGCAGCCGCAAAGTCTTCCTTTGCACGCTGAAAGCCAGGCTTATGCGCATCCAGTTGCGCCCCAGCCACTCGAATCTCTTCGACTAGCCGGCGGCGCTCGGCCATACACTTTGCGCCTCTTCCTTGTAGCGGCGCCCGTCAGCCGCATAGCTGCTTGCACCGGCACCATCCCGGCGTTCATATGCGGAAGATGCGTTTTCGTACGCACGTTTCATATCTTGAAATGCGCGCTCTTGGGCCGCGTTGAGCGAATCAATACGCGGCCCGTATAGCTCTTTACCGAGCTATAATGCTGCCAGGCTTGATTTTGTTCATCACGCGCACGTTGTTTTAATTCGTACGCGCGGTTCATCGTATCACGCACAGCAGATCGCCGTTCCCACGCACTCTGCTGTGCGCGGTACGCTTCCTGCTTGCGCTCAAATGCGCGCTGTTGGGCTGCGTGCAAGCGGTCCAATTCGGCATCTCGTGCCATCTGTATCACCCTACTCTATAAAAGGAACGACACCACGGCGGGATTGCCGCAGCTATTCCTGGCATACACCACATAGCTTTACTCATACACACATTACCTGTAGTAATTATTACGGAACATTGTATTTGACGCAGCTGCAACCCTCTCTACAAAATACACAATATCATCATCTCTATAACTGGTATTTTCTAAATTACTAAAGAGATGTTTTACGTCGCCGAAAACGAGTTACTTTTTGCATTGTCAGGTAGGCCACCCTTAACAGACACTCGGGCTTATTGTGTCCCAGACTTATATTTCTTCATGTTATTGTCTCCTTTTCTAAGGCCATCCAACCTGCTGCTACGGATGCTGCCACAGATAGCTCATTGTTCATAAGCATAGTTCGTAGCTCGTCAGTTGTTGGCTGTATTACTCAATATCCTCATTATCGTCAAGATGTTGCCTATGCTTTATAGTGACATTATCAGCAAAGACGATCGCTATCTTGACACGGCTATTTGTAGGGTCCTCAAAAAATGTAGGTCCCTCTACAAAAAGACTGGAGGTGCCTCCAGTCTCTTCATATAATTCCCTTTTTGCAGCAATTAAAGCAGATTCACCCGCATCGATCTTACCCGCAGGAAATTCTATAACACTTTGCTGCGCTCCGTGTTTATACCTGACGCACCAGTAAAAATTTGCCTTCATGAGTGCGTGGAACGATCAAAACGGCGTTCATACCCTCTCGCACGTAATAATCATCGAGGACTTTGCCAGACGGGAGCCTGACGGTTTCAATATTGAGCTTGTACCACGGTGAGTCGACTAACTTCTTTTGACTTATAACGTTCCATTCTTGATTCATAGTATTATTTTAGGACATTCTCAGACCCAACACCACCCCGCAACATTAGTATATCCTAATTTTGCACAGCCAAGCAGTGTCGCGTCGCCGTCCATAACTAAGACATTCATACCCTTGCAGGCATTACGTATCACATCTCTGGCAAATTTAATATTCACCCCGCCACCATACACAACAACATTTTTAGGTTTAACACTGTTCGGCAGGCTATAATAGCCCTGCAGCAAATCACGCAGTACTGCCAAACAACATCCGCTGAGTATTTATCAAAAATTCCTGTTACCATATATCCGAGTTGTTCATCAGTACCACCCAGATATATTTGTATGTGACATACCATTAGAATAAACACCAAGTGTAATGTGGCATATAGCTATAATAGCGTGTTTTTGGCGGGGGTGTACAGCTACTCGTTACAACTGGTCAATCAGCCTCAGCAGTGTTTCCCACGCTGGCCGGTTAGTGTGATCACTGTCGACAATACCAGCATAGTCGCACACTTTTATACATAAGCGGGTGTCTTTCAGCGCTGATCCATACCCTGCATGTCTAGTGGATACGCCAGCTGGTCCGACACACCGATAGCCGCGCTGTAGTCCGTGGTTAATACATCAATCCCATCTGATCGAATCTGATCCGCCCAATACTTACAGTGTTCAACCGCTTGCCGGTACGTCATTTGTGGGTAACAAGCAACGTTATGATTTATCAAATAAGCAAACTTATTGATTATTTGCTGAAATATTTCTTTGAGCCTCCCATTCATCATCCGCTGCTTTCAAGTCCACTGCTAGCTCGGCTATTTCACCCAAGAAAGGGTACTGGCGCTGGAGCTTATCCCAATCACGGCGCGGAGTTGTTACAAGAGCGATATGTTCACCCAACGCATTCAGCGGCAAACTATCCCTATTTTCAATGATATCTCGCTATCAGTTGCACGATGTAGCGCGTACTCTCATCCATATTAGTGAGCGCCGTTTTGTGTTTTAGATTAAAGTAGTGTTTGTTAATCACAAGATCAAAAACCCTCTTCATTAGCATACACCACATAGCTTTACTCATACACACATTACCTGTAGTAATTATTACGGAACATTTTATTTGACGCAGCTGCAACCATGCTCTATGCGATATGAACCGGCACATAAGCGGAGGAACCACATGCAGCAGCACAGCAACGTCACGAACAAAGCCCTACTAGAGCGCAATATCGTCAAATACTCATGGTTTCGCATCTTTACCAAGCGCGTATACCTACCGCTTATAACGGTACAGCTGGTCAATGTTGGCAAAGTCAGCCTCGATGAGCTAGCCCTTATGGTGATTATTTCTTCTATTGTGCAGGGCGCTGCTACAAATGCCAGCTGGCTACGTAGCTGATACCTTTGGCAACCGCCGGGCAATCATCCTAGGTACAAGTATCGCGGTGACATCACCGCTTTTTTATGCCTTTCTGCCAACTTTCTGGGGCGGGTTGATAGCTTCGCTCTTATTCTTTGCTGGGTATGCGTTTTTATCCGGCGCGGTAGAAGCCTTTATGCACGATACCCTGGTGGCACTTGGCCGCGGGCGCGACTATACCAAAGTAATGGGCCGCGCCCAAACTTATGGCCTGGTTGGCAACACAGTCCTGATTATCCTGATTCCTCTTACCTACCAAATCCACCATACGCTGCCCTTTATACTAGGGTTTCTATCGCTGGCGGCTACTGTGTGCTTAGCGTTTAGCTTTGCCCACCCACCGCGCCAAGATGCAGGTAGCACTAAAGCGCCCTATGGGGGGCGGCTAAAGCCATCATCACGCCTCGTAATCTGGCGCTGTTTGTATTTGCTGGCTTCCTAGCTGGGGTTTCGAATAAGGGCACGGAATACCGCGAACTCCTCTTTCAGCACGTTGGTGTCGGCGTGGAGTGGTTTGGGGTGATTGCCGCCGTTGGCAGCATCGGTGGTGCACTGCTTGGCTGGTACGCGTACTGGTTCGATAAGCTCAGGCCTCTTGCCTTCTACTGGGTGGATGGGGTTATTATGGCGGCTAGTATTGCGCTGATGGGGGCAAGCAGCTGGCCGCCAGTCGCCATCGCTGCAGTTGTGCTGTTTACTGCTTATACACGCGTGCGCCCAATTGTGCTGCAAGCCAAAAATCCTCAGCACCACGAGACACACCTACAAAGCCACGCTTATTTCTGCCCTGAATATGTTTACACCCTTGGTGATGTACTTCGCCATTAGTCTCCTAACCCACTGCGTTAATACCCATGGCTACCTAATTGGGCACCGCTGGTTTGCTGGCTTTGTGGGCCTGATTGCCTTTAGCCTGTGGCTGGTGATTGTGCTTGTGCACTACGTAGGCCGCACCCAGAACACCCAACCGGCTGCGACGACCTAAATTACCAGCCTGGGGTACGCCACATAAACGGAGCCCAAGCGCTCTATACGCCTACAGGGCGTAGCTATCGCCGCTGACGTTATAGCCGTTAAACTCAGTATCTTCGAACGGTACCGATGCGCTGGAGCTCGCGGCGCTCGGCACTCATATAGCCAAAGAGTGTCGGCCGGTTAGTCGCCGCTCCACCAATATGGTTATCGATCACAATAGCAGGCTTGGCACCAATCGCTTGGGCTTGCTGGCGAACATAATCCGTCGCCGCCTGGTAAAAATCGCCCACATCTACCTTGTGAATATAGTTTTCGGTTGCGTTAAGGCCACGCATCAGCAGTACTTTTTCGCCCGTGGCGGTGTCCTTGTTTCACCTAACATACCGGCGCCAACCACGCGCTCGTTCGCCCTGGCCAGGGCGGGCTCATAATCACAGCGGGTAAAGTTCGGTAGCGTTTCGGCAATCGATTGGTACTGGTCCGCCCAGCAGGCATCAGCAATCTGGCCCGACATCTCCATAAGGAGCCCGCGGGTAGGAATAAACTGCAGCTTCGTTGTGCCGGTACGGTCGGCTTGCTGCTGGTAGCGCCGCACGGCTTCCTCCAGCGCCCTTGGTGCTGTTCATTTGCTTAAACTCCGCCCAGCCTGCTTTTTATTACTAAAGTAGTTGCCGTAGGTTTCCTGGTTAACGATATATTCCACAAACTCACGCATATTGCTCATAGAATCAAGCGTTGGTTCTGGGGAAAGATCACGTGCGATTTCCGCGTGGACTGGCTCTTTACGCATAGCCCAGGCAAACACCAGGCGGCGCAGCTGACCAGTGCAGTTCTTTATGAAAGTCGCTAAAGGCCCGCGTTGTATCGGCCGGCGATTCAAGTACAAACCGGCTGCCATCCACCCACTCTCATTATCATCCACCTGCTGCAAGTAGGTGTTAACTTGCCGAGGCGCTGCTCAAGATTCTGGCGCTTAAACTCTGCCTTGGGGTCATTTGCATCAATCGCCTCCAGCTGGCTGGCGAGTCCATCGGCAACGCCATCAATCGCCTGGCGTAAATCTTCCATTGCTCGGCGAATCCCACCGCGCTGGCCCGCCATACGGGGCCGCCTGCCGCATATCACTATACAGCAGCTGGTAGCGTTCGGTAGCATCTGTGTCCAAGTAACGCTCTTTTTCTTTGCCTTAACGGTGGTTAGCTCAGTAGGTCGTGCTGGCTGCGTAGCCAGGCTTAAGCGGCGCAATCCGGCCGTCCTCGACCGCCCTGTTGTGGTAGCTAATCTTCTGGCGCAGTTCATTGCCGCTGCTACTCCCCCATCGTGCTTTCCCGGTAGCCCGTCACGCTCATGAGTGCCTCGCGTAGAATCGCTGACTCTTTTCAAGCTGATGGGCCCGCTCGGGGGCGCACATCCCCAGCCTGAACTCTGCCAGGAACTCGCTCACCTGCTGCTTCATTTGGTCAATACCAGCCAGGCCGCCTCGGTAATACCAAGGCTCTTCATGCTAATCGGTGGGGGCTTCGGCGTTCAGGATCATATTAGCACTGCGTCCCCTGCCACACCCACCGTACCGAACACATCCGCGTGTAGCATTGCCGGGGGTAAATCATCCCCAGCAATCGTCGCATATGCTACTCAGTAAGCCTTGGTCCTGGCTACGGAGGATCGCCTGGATATCGCTATCACGGTGCTCCGCTAGTACCTGGCGCACGGCCGGGCTATTCTTTAGCTGGCTCTGCATAGCACGTGGGATTTCATTCAAATACGTGATAGACTGGCCAAGCAGCTGGGCCGCAACCTTACCGTCTGGGTCATCAATTTACGGAGCGCATCAGGCTACTCTCGTACCCATGCTCGGCTGCAAGAAGCTGCTCGGCTAAATCAACATTCAAGCTCCCATTTGGGAAATAAAATCAAGTCCCCAAGTAGGCGCTGGGTATGCCCTGCGCGGTAGGCCTGCTCGGCAATTGCCTGGTGGTCAATACCATCAAATCGATCAATCTGGCACAAAACGTCCATAATGTTACCGGCCTGAATCAAATGACTCGCGATGCTGCTATCTCATATGATTGCTGCTAATCTGCCACAAATTCATTGCCACGATCCCTGCACTCGATTCATCACGGTCAATAAGCCGCTTGATAAACCCGTTCTGGTCAGCTTCTGGCACGTGATGCCTATAATACATCAACTCCTGAGTTAGTGTCCGCTGGTCAGCAAATGCCCGATCGATAATTGCCTGCTTATCAATCATCAGCGTCTGGCGGGAAAACATCTGCTTGATCTAAGAGATCACCATAGCGGCCATCTTCTATCAGTTGGTCGGCCAGTTGTTGTTTGTCAAAATTATCATCATCAAACGCGCCGAACCGACAACCCTGCAATACGTCTGGGCTATGCCCATGCTGATATAATTGTTCAGCTATCTGCGGCTTAAATCCTCGAAAAATGTGCAATACCACCGCTTAGAAAGTCTATACCTTGCTGGCCGCTATCCAGCAGTGACTGCGCCAGCTGCTCGTGGCTGACACCAGGGCAAGCTCGTCCATATCAATTGGCTCAGATAGACGTGCAATCCTATCCGCCAAATCTAGCCCCTTTTGGTACTGATCAAGATACTGCCGTATTTCATCAAGATTTGGCATATGTGGGGTAGCCTCATCACGGGACTCCCGCGCCCCTGCCGGTAAGTCAACCGCGGAGCGCTGCGGGTCACAGCCACCGTGTGGCGGTCCGCACCTTCCCGAGCAGCAAGCTGAGGTTCGGTAGTTGGTGTATCAGGCTCACGCCTGATTGGTTCAATTAGATCCTGGTGGGACTCGCTCCTGTAAGGCGCTGCAACATAGCGCGCAGTGCCGCCCGCCCATATTTACGCTTGGCAGCAGGCTGCGGGTGGATGGGCTTCGCTAGATCGGTCCGGCTCTTCCATTGCGTGAAATAGGGGTAAATCGTGGTGCGGCATATTGCCAATATACCATAAAAAGTATCTGCGTGCTACTTGTGCTGGTAGCCCTGGCTGAGCGTGATTGTATCACCCACCCGTGCCTCACGCGTGGTCTTGAGGTTGGTGACGATGTAGCCGATTTCGCCGGTGCCAAGCAGTGGGTCGGGCTGCATAGTTGGGCTCAGGTGCCCTACTTCCAGGCGAGGCCGCGGGCTCCGGTAGCCATCATGGTGATGTCCGCACCTTTCGGTATCGTGCCGTCTACCACGCGCACGTAGAGGATGACCCCCCGGTAGTCGTCGTAGTAGCTATCAAAAATCAGGGCGCGGGTTGGTATGGCCGGCGTCTTGCCATCTTGCGCAGCCATGTGCTCAGCCTGCACCGCCAGTGGCGATACTGGTGCTGGGATGCGCTCGACGATAGCCTGCAGCACCTGCGGTACATTCTGCCCAGTCTTGGCCGAAATATGAATAATATCGCTCTCATCACAGCCGAGTAGATTGATCACCTGCTTGGAGACGCGTGGCACGTCGGCCGCTGGCAGGTCAACCTTGTTGAGCACCGGGATGATCGTGAGGTCCTGCTCCATCGCGAGATACACATTGGCGAGCGTCTGCGCCTGGATCCCCTGGCTGGCATCCACCACCAGCACCGCACCTTCACAGGCCTGCAAGCTACGCGATACTTCATAGCTGAAGTCAACATGGCCGGGGGTGTCAATTAAGTTAAGGTCGTAGGTGCCAGGCTGGGGCGCGGTGTTATCGCTTTGGCTTCGTTTCGATGCTGGCCCGCTCTGCGTCTGCGCACCGGGTAGTTTGCATCCTCCGCACTATACTCATACTTCATCCTCACCGGGGCAAGCTTGATGGTAATTCCTTTCTCGCGCTCCAGATCCATACTATCCAGCAACTGCTGCTTCATATCCCGCTTTGGTAACGGTGCCTGCAGCTCCATCATGCGGTCAGCCAGGGTGCTTTTTGCCGTGGTCGATATGGGCGATGATGCAGAAATTACGGATCAGCGGTTGGCTCATTTTTATTACCAGCCGCGGTTTTTGACGGGCTAGGCTTTCTTGCAGCGCGCTGATATCCAGCTTGCTGGCACGCTCTTGCAGGCGCTGCTGCACCTTGCTATCAACCGTGCGGGCACTGGCCGACACCACGCTAATTGCCGTCTTGGCGTCCTCGATACCATCACCAGAACCAAGTGCCTTATCGTAATCATTATAGGCTTTGCGAATACCTACCAGCAGCGTCTTGTAATCGGCATCGGCTACCTTGCCAAGGTCAATCGCTAGCATCGCCTTAAGGCATCGGTGAAAATATACGCCGCGCATCGAATGCTACCCTGTGCCGCATAGGCCTTTTTCAAACGTTTGCTTGGTGCAGGCATTTTTAGCCGTTGCGGTTTGGCGCAACGACCTCGCTACGGCGCGCACATCAGCACCATATGCCCTGCTCGTTCTTTTGGTAGGCTGTGTAGCCGGCTTTGAGCTGGTCATCCTTATAGATACCCGGCAAACGGCTCAGTGATTCGGTCTGCTCATCGAGCTTTTTGGCGCCATCCACCATGCTATTTGGGTTGAGTATTCACAGGCCATCGGCATTACTGATGGCAGCAGCGAGGCATTGGTCGCGCTACGAGGCAGCCTGCACCTTGGCCGTTTCGTCCACCGCGCGCTTGGCTTCGGTGTACTGGGTACTGCAGGGGCTTTGCCGCAAAACCGCAGGGGCAATAATGCGCCTAGTACAAACTAGAATACCACCAGTACACCAGCGCTAATCAGAATTCGTGCGTTGTTTCCTCCAGACATAATCTTCTACCCAATTGTTTTATACAGTCAGTATACCATAAGCGCTGCTTAAAAATCATCTTACACCCGGAAAAAGAAGTGCCGTAGCTTGTAATCACGGGTCGGCCTCTGGTAGCAGCATTTTCGATAGCACTAGGTACGCACCGAGGCTAACGCCAGCAATAATACTGAACTAGGAATACTGGTGAAAGAAGCTCTCTGTCATCCGCCGTCAGTGGAAGAGTGTCGTTGCTGTGTGAGGCCACAACGGCTGTTATAGCAGCAGCAATCAGCATGCGGCCAACCGCATGGGCGGTGTGGCTGTGAGTGAGCCAGGTACCTGCACGGGCCATCAGCGACAGCAGAATCGCTACTCAAGGGCCAGATACAATCACCTGAGCCAGGGCTAGTCCAGATGCCCCAGGCGCCAGCCAAAGGTAAACCAAATCGCCAGGGCAATATTAAGCCCAATCGCAAAATCGATACATACAGCGGCGTTTTAGTATCCCTTACGGGCGTAAAAACCGCGGGCCGCCATATGATAAATGGGCGGAATACGAATCGCCAGGGCAAAGCGCGCCCGAACGACGCGCAATAGCTGGTCGCCACCATTAACGATGAAGTAGAATCAAATACCCCCGCAAAAGGTCACCACCGAAAACCGGCAAGGCCAACAACATCCGCCCGCAGCACCTGGGCAAACTCTGACAGAATAAATCCACTCGGTTCTGCGCTAGGTATTCTGTCATGCGCGGGTAGGCGGCGGTGCTAATCGATACACCAATCATATTGATCGGTGCCAGGTGCAAGGTCGAGGCTTGCTAAGTGCCCGCACCGAACCTTTCCGTCATGCGGCTTGCCAGGTTATATTCCACTAGGGTGACTACGTAATCCGCGCCTTTGGTCGAGCGAGGCGTGCCGGTAGCAAATTCAGCACCTACGAAAGCCGTGGTTCTTCCAAAAATCTTAACTGGTAGTCAAACCCAAGCCCAGCCAGGCCAACTGCCTCACTACTAACTGCAGCACCGAGCCAAACACCACCCCCAGCGCAACGCCCATAATGCCGCCATCGAACAGCTCCCAGCCAAAATAGTAATACCATTGGTAAAGAAGAGTGTGCTGATAATAATCCCCTACGTTATAGAGCGCCGGCGCCAGGGCATAAAAAGGCAAAACGCCCCACGGCCTGCTGAATACTGGCGATTACTGCTGCAATGGCAAATAGGAATGGATCGACGGCAATCACGCGCATCATGCTCATCGCCGGCAGTGCCTGACCGCTCAAGCCCGGAGCTACCAAGTAGCGCACGATTGGCCGTCAGCAAAGATGATGATCAGTACACTGGTAATCAGCGTTACCAGCGCCATCAAGTTAATCATACTAGAGCTAAGCTGCCAGGCGGATTTTATTCCCGGCTGCAGCCCGCTGGTTAAAGACAGGCTAAAGGTAACACTCAATGCACCAGATACCAGGATCATAAACATAAAGTCAGCACTGTAAAGGCCGCGGTGTAGGCATCCAGCCCCACCTTTGTAGGTACAAATCGCATACTATTCAGCAGCTCTATCGCGTTGCAAACCGCAGTAGGATCGACAACAGTGTCGACCCCGCTAGCAATGCAGCTGCATACTGCACCGTTACCTTTTTATTCATACGCAGCACAGCTGCGCGGAGCTTACCAATCGTGCCATAACCTTGGGCAACTCCCCGCCGTACGCGTGCAGTGCCACTGCAGGTGGCATGGCGGCGTGCTTTCAAGATTTCTTCACCGGTGCTTTTCGATCGTCTCTTTTTCTCGAGCAACGCATGGGCCAAGGCATCTAGGCTTGGCCGGCTGGTCCAGCACCAGCTCAGTCGGCGGCTAGCCTTTACGACATTTCTACCCTCTTGGTCGATCAGCTCAGCTGTTGCATCACTATATGGGCGCTCGTGAGTGATTTTACCAAACATTATGCCACCATGCATCCTCGTGGAAGATTGGTCGCGCAGCTTGCTACCCATACCCCTGCTCAATCACCATATCGCGGGGCAATTTCTGGGTCGCCTCTGCGCAGGTCGCTACCCGCCTGTGGTAATACCATCAGCGCCGTAGATCAGCTTTTCGGCAATACGTCCACCCATGGCCCGCAAGGATATCCCAATCTCATACACGCTGGTGTAGCTTTTATCCTCGGCGGCGGGAACCAGGTCACGCCACCGGTACCACCGCGCGGAATGATGGTTACCTTGTGCACTGGGTCGCTATCAGGCAGCACGTGCCCTACGAGCGCATGGCCAGCCTCGTGGTAGGCAGTCAGTTGCTTTTCTTTCTCGTTCATAACCTTGGCTTTGCGCTCAGGGCCAATTGCTACCTTTTTCGAAGGCCTCGGTAAGGTCAGCATTGCACGCTCACCTTCTTGGCGTTACGGCGAGCGCAATAATCGCAGCTTCGTTGGAGATATTAGCAAGATCTGCACCGCTACTACCTGCTGTCTTGGCAGCCAGCTCATCGAGGTTCACATCGTTCTCGACCGGCTTATCCTTAAAATGCACCTTAAGGATCGCCTCGCGGTCCCTACGTTCTGGTAGGGTAATATTTGGTGCGGCGTCAGCGGCCAGGCGCAGCAAGGGCTGGGTCTAGCACTCAGCACTGTTCGTGGCGCAAGTACAATCACGTTCGTACCCGTCTCGAACCCGTCCATTTCTACCAAGATTTGGTTCAGCGTTTGCTCGCGCTCAGTCGTGGCCACCGCCCATACCGCTACCGCGCTTACGGCCAACGGCATCAATTTCATCAATAAAGATAATGGCTGGGGCGTTCTTCTTAGCTCTTGGCAAGAGATCGCGCATCACGGCTGGCACCAACGCCCACGAACACTCGACAAATTCCAGAACCACTAATGCTAAAGAACGGCACATCCGCCTCGCCAGCCACAGCTCAGGGCGAGCATTGTTTTTACCGGTACCTGGGTTACCTACCAGCAGCACACCCTTTGGTATCTTGGCGCCGAGTTCCTGGTACTTTTTGGGGTGCTTGAGGAAGTCTACCACCCTCTCAAGATCCTGCTTTGGCGTTTTCATTGCCAGCAATATCTTAAACACCACCTTTTGCGGTCGGACCATACAGCTTGGTCTTGCTCTTGCCAAAGCCCATTGCTTGATTTGTTCTGCCCTCAAGGAGCGCATCATAAACATAGAAGCCAATAATAAGCATGGTTGGGATAAGCAGTACGGCAATATTCCGGCTGTTTCGCCTGGTCTGCGATGGTGCCTCATCCGAGATCACCTTGGTTTTTGCATCACCAGAAAGATTGGCATCCCTCTGCAGTAGCGCTCACGCCACCTTGAATACACGACCGCTGGGCCATGCGCGCTACGCTCTCATGGCGTACAGTAGCTCACTCCCTGGCCTTCAATCTGGCGATTTCACCTTTATTGGCACGGGCGATCACATCAGAAATCGGCACTCGCGCAAATTTTCGTCTCGCTGAAAGGCCACAAGGCGTATGCCCACTCACGATACAATGCCCAAAATACACCCATAGGCGCACTAGCCATCTCGATTGCCTGGTAGGACGTTTTGCATCTCGCCACAAAATCGTCACAGTTCCTTTCTGCGGTCTGCTTCCACTCAGTCTCTTCAGTATAGCACCCCGCCCCTGCACCGCAAAAATCACGGCGGCAAATGCCACAAACCACCCTGGCCCAAGCGCCCAGGCGCGTACCAGGCCGCGCGCGGTTTTGATAGCCAGCAGTAACCGCTCGCGTTGCGGGCGGCCGGGCGCATCGGCTCGGGCCATCGCGCCTCAGTACCGCTTGTTACGCGCATGGAAAGCGCCCGGCAGTAAAAGAAGCGCTGCCAGGTTACCAGCCGGCTGGTTTCTCGCGTCGATGCGTGGGCACACCGTCGCTGGCGCCGCCACAGGGCATACAGCCAGCGCCTGCGTGGCAGCTTTGTGACGGCGCCGCACCGGCGCACGCACACGGTTGCTGCAGGTAGGCGTTTACATTGGCGTCTCGTCACCCTCGCACCATTCCAGGCGGTGGTCGGTCGCATACGCCACGATATCCGCTTCGCCTCAGGTGTGCCGTACCGGGCGACACACCCGGTGCGTTCATAACGGCACAGCCCGCGCCAGCCAGTCCCCGCACCAAATTATTACGAGCAATTGATCTCGATACCATCGGTGTGGTGCGGTGGGCAATCAGCGCCTGGTGCCGAAGCCGCCAGGACCGCAACCAGCTGGCCAGCGCGCCCGGCGGGCGGTATTTTCGCTTGCCTGGGGCCCAGCCGCGCCGTGGAGCTTCGGAACGATGCCATACTGCTGGCCAGGCCACGCACAAAGGCTGCATCAGCGGTGGCTCGCCGGGCGAAATTACCGTGGTCTACATGGGCAACCCATAGGCTACCGCTGGCTGGTTCTCAGCATCAGCATGTGGACAGCACCACCGAATCGACCACCACTGACCGCAATGCACATCCACAGCCCCTGCAACACCGCTTGCTTCCACACCGGGCGAGTATAGCACGCAGGCCTCGCGGGTGTTGCTTACTATTGCCCTTTAGTGATATATATATCAGCTTTTGTTACACAAAGCTTGTACTACCTCGCTGTGTGGCAGATCCACTACATACGCACCCACGCGAGCGAGGAGGAGAGGGAATGATGGAAGATTTCTTTGACACCTCGACAACTTCTCGTTGAGTACACGCCATTAGCACCCTCAGCGCTGACGCGCACCAGGCGCCATACGTGGTAGGCTACCTGTTGCGTGATCATCCTCACCGTGGTAGTGACAGCAGAATGCTATTGGCGCCGCACTGTCTAGTATGACGGTCCCAAAAGCAGGGATTTTGGTAAGCATCCTCCCATAAAGACTGCATAGTTCTCTTTGGCACCGCCATCACCACCCTAGCGTGGCAGCTCTTCCATACACTATATTAGTAATAATTTACAGCAACAAAAGGAGAACTCACGCGTGCAGCAGCATACCGCGACACACACGAAAAACATATGGTTAGCGTCAGCCTCGTCTTTAATGACGAAGCTACGTGCCGCTGCCAAATCTTCCGCCGATATGAAAGCTGACCTTTGAGTTTATCCCACGTTACCCTTACTAACGTGACCGAACACACATGCCACGCCCGCAGCATGGCAGCCGCGAGCCCAGTTACCGCTGGACGAGCTGAGTGCTCGATGGTGTAAACTTCCTGCCAGATGAAGCCGGCAACCGCGTGCGTGGGTAGAAACCGCGCACGCAAAAGACCGCCTGGATGAACCAGGCCTGAGCAGCTGCTGTCGCAGCGCTTAGTGATATTCCACCCGGCCTGCCATCGATGGCTTTCTGCCTCATGGGATCGCCCTTTGGCTGTGTTGAAGCTGGCACACTGGCTGATGCCACCGGACGCCTCATCCCCGCCAGCTAGCTACCATTGCTCAGCCGCCATGGGCTGCAGCTTGCCAGCAATGGTGTTCATGCGGCGGCGTAGCTGGAGGGTCCCAGCAGGCCCTGCTCACCCCAGTTACTAGCATTATCAAGCCCTTTCTTCAGCGTAAAGGGCTTGCTTTGCTAGTTAGTTTGTGCAATAATATATTTTGCACAACAATTAACCATAAACGCAGGAACCGCATGAAAACCACCACGCTTGACACTTTACAGCGGCCAAAGATATAGCCAGCTGGAAACTGCCACCGCACGAGCGAGGAGCTACAGAGTTTTTGTAGCCCACCGCCCGTGTAAGCGGGCAACGAGGCACGACCCATAAGTAAACCTTTTAAAAGTAGCCCGTGTTTGCGAGTAATGCTGAGTGATACGGTGCAGGCGCCATCACTCACTGGCAGCGTAGCCTCAGCTGGTTAGAGCGTAGGACCCATAAGCCCATATCACTATCAATCCTGTCGCTGCTACTAGGTATTATTCCACCCACACCCGGGTGGGTTTTGCATTCCCCTAGCGGTGATGGCCAGCCATGCAGCATCAACAGTCAGCCACAGCATAAGCAAAATTTCAGTAAAATACCAGTTTACTTTGCGCTGACTGGCAAGGAGTATGGTATAACCAACACAGGAACTAAAAACGTAACCATGATGCACCATATTATTGCTTTTTCATCATTGGCCCGGTGCTTTGTGCACGCGCTTTTGTTGGCGTCAGCACACCACCATGATGAGTGGCTACGCACTTGGCAAAAAGCGTTCGCAGGCGCAGCTTGTGCGGCTGATTATGTTTTTTAGGTGGCAGGTTAATGACCGCGCTACTGATAGCATCAGCGCCGCAGGCATGGTTATTCAACTCGCATGTACCACCCGTCGCATGGGCGGTGAGAGTGGTCTGCTTTTGGCCTTGGCATTGCAGTCATTTCTTTATTTTAAAAAGGCGATGGTGTAACCTTAGTGATCCCGCGCCACTTTGCTGATTACCCAGTGGCGCGCAGCAAGCGCACCCTGCCAGGCGGCAGTTTTTGGCCCGGCCTCAGCGGGCATTCGGCGAGCCGCTCTTTACCATCGGCCCGCTTACCAGCAGGGGTTATTATTGGGCATCACCCACCAGCCTACCTACAGCCAGTTAGCGTTGTTGCTTACACAGCGATCGCGGTAGCCACCAGTTTCAGGCTATGCTGATTGGGCAGGTTAAATTAGCTGCTGCAGTACTGGCGCGAAAAGCACAAACGGTTCCTGCAGTTTTTGCCGAGCAGCCTGGTGGTGCTGGCGCTCTACCTGTATGTTAATGAGGTGGCTGTCGTCGCCCCGCTGACCAGGGTTATAGCTGGGCGGCGATGGTCTGTAACATTACGCCCAGGCTGCAGCAGCCGCGAGCCCTACCAGGCAAAAAGCTCCACCAGCTCTATGCTAGTCAGTTGAGTGTGCGCATACCGTACCCGAAGCTACTGAAGCTGCCTTCCAACTGTTACTCACACGTGACTGCTGGCTACGCGGATCATTAACATGTCAGCAGCCGCGATATCCGCCGCCACAACCATCGCCCTCTTGCCTATTCAGCCAGATGCAGCATACATTTACCAACATGGCCGTGATGCCTTATAATAGAAGGCATTGCGGTACGTAGTAAATATGATTTTGACTTATTAGTAATTGGTAGCGGGCTGGTGGCAGTGTGGTTGCCACGATTGCCGCCTGGGCTGGCAAACGCTGGCCTAGTAGAAGCAGGACATTTGGCGGTGACTTAACCTGGAGCGACGTCCCAACCAAAGTGCTGCCGCACGCAGCCCACCTATATGACGAAGCTCGCCACGCCAGCTGCTTTGCTTTCATACGCGCGTGAGCACCGTGGGCTATAATTCACCCAAGTCAAGGCCTGAAGGATCTTGCCGTTACGCACCGGGGCTGCGGGCAACCGCCGCTTACGAAAACGAGGACATGACTTCTCACGGTTGTGCCTGCTTTACTGCCCACACACCATCACCGTGGGTGATACGCTGAGCTCAGCCCGGTTCCTGATTGCCACCGTGGCGCCCGCCAGCCCACCAGACATTGAAGGCCTAAAGGAGAGCGACCACCACGCCACGCACCATTCTGAAGCTAACCGCCCACCACGCAGTCTATATGTGATTGGCGGCGGCAGCCAGGCGGTAGATCGCCCAGCGGCGGCCACCTTGGTACCAGCATACCAGAGATTGCGGGGCGCATCCTGCCTGATGAGGACGAAGCTGTTGGCCAACGATGGAGCAGCAACTCACCGGAGCATAAAGGCTGGCAATCCTCACCCAAACCCGAACCTCACGCGCTGAGCGTGACGCCTCGTATAAGCGCGTCACCCACAGCCAGAGTGGTGAAACACAGCGTGCGGGTCGAGGAAACCGGTGGCAGCTGGCCGCACTTCGAAGTCGACCTGCCTGACGCCGCCAGGGCCTACGCCCCAGGGTATCGATGTCAACGAGCAGTTACAAACCAACCTCAAGACATTCCATGCGGACTGATGTGCTCTGGCCGGCCCAGCCACACCCACACCGCCCGCTCGAGCCGCGTGGCAGCGCATGGAATTCGTTTAAGCGCAGCAAAATCATACCCGATCACACCGCCACGCCACGTCACCAAGCATTTTCCCGGCAGTCATAGCGTCGGTACGATAAAAACGAATACCCAGCGCGATTTAACGGTTGTAAATTGGCCTGGCGCCGCTCATTATTGCCCGCAGCAATACCAGCGATTTTCGTGATGGCCTTGCCAAGATTTTGCGCCGACCCCGATGGCGTTGTTATTGGTGCCACCGTGGTAGGCCCCCACGCCGGCGAGGTCATCCAGGAGTTGACTCGGCCATAAACACGGCTTGACCGCGAATGATCTTGCTGGATACACCCCACGCCTCTCCTGACCTGGCGAGGCTGCATACGCGTCGCAGCCACTCAGGGTGTAAGCAATCTGGCCAGCCCGGCTGCTATGTAACCAGGCGTGCAGGCGTAGCCGCTCACCCCCAAGCCACTGCCGCCATTTTGCCCTTTGCGCCGGGACCCGCCCATCTGGTTACACAGTGAGCGCATCGCGGGTGGAGCAGCCTGTAGCTCGTCGGGCTCATAACCAAAGGTCGTAGGTTCAAACTACCGCCACAAAAAAAAGACTTTTCAGGCTCGGAAAGCCTTTATTCTACAACTCCTGCACTATCAACTACCACTGACCGAGAATATCTTTTTATGCTACTATACAGCATTTTAGATCAAGTATTTTGATTTAATAGTGCTTTCGATCAATTTGGACCACCAAATAATTCCAAGCCTGAACAAAGATTTTCGCTATACTATTCTCGTGTTATTGCAAGCCATTGCTGCCTGTCTTCATCACTAACTGTACTTATAGTGATGATGTTTTGTGATCTTAATAAACTATTAATAAGATCCAAAGTCCTCCCGCTTGAGCAATATCTCAAGATTAAGTAACAAGTGAGTTGACAGCATCACCAGATTTTACCTCATCCCCACAAGATGCTAGAGCAGCAAGAATGGTAAGCTGGGTAATTTATTATGCTTTCATTCATCATTATCTAATAGTTTTTTATATAACAGACAATACTTACCTAATGCACCCACAAAAGCTAAACCAAATCCAAGTCCACATAATTAGTCCCTCTCGTATTTACTATACTTAAACCAGCAAAATATTTATCTATTCTAATACTCACTAGATCCAAATATTATAATAGTTTGTGACCATTTTACTACATAACCATGGTGGCAATCCACCACGTCATATAATAGCCAGTTTAATAGGCGCTTCTTTCCTCTATTGAAATAGTAACTTTATTGGGTTGGCTTTATCATTAACATTTTATCGCAATATAGTCTCATAATCGCCACCAACAGGCCCACCCCAGCACAGATAAGCACTATTGGTTGGCATTACCGCCCAGTAGAAAAGTTAAATACCGGCCAGCGTTTCCATAGCGGCAGTAACGCGTTCTACAGGAATCCTGGGCGCTGGCCTGTGGGCTGTTACAGAATCACCACCTCGCCGGGGTCACCTTCCCGAGGCGCTCGCGAACGGCCAGCTTACGGTACCGTCACCTTAAGATAGGCTTGTTCGTATTCGCCGTTTTCATTGAGTTCTACTAGAGTTCACGCTTTAGCAGCCACGTTAGCACGCAAGCTGTGAAGTTCTCTCAGCACACCGAGCCCCACATATAAACCACATATCAATTGTTACAAACCGCTACGATACTTGCGATCTGGCGGTTGGGTAACGGTAGCGTAGCTGAGGCGTAGTTTTTTGTATTGCACCATTTCATATCTCATTATAGCCCAGGTGGCGGTTTTGTGCTAATAGCCTACCGAGGGCGTAGCTCAGTGGTTGGAGTTTAGCAGCTCATAACCTGTTGGTCGCTGGTTCATCCCAGCCGCCCCACCACCATTCTACTTCGAACACGCACCCGCTGGGTGTACGGTACGAGGGCGTTAGCGCGTTCG
>BNJT01002355.1_pt1 | contig 22999 bp, 41 predicted proteins | sample 8540491 | NCBI WGS metagenome assembly BNJT01 (sample SAMD00202455, study PRJDB9452) | human saliva metagenome | host: Homo sapiens | reverse complement strand
AATTTACTCCTCTCTAAATTGTAGTATTATGCTAACACTCAAAAAGAGGGATTTCTCCCTTTGACACTCTAAACCTATTTTCCTAATAATTTTATCAAAGCTTTTTAGTTTCAGTATCTAAATTTTCATTTCTAAAGAAATCTCTCTATCTTTTTCTTAGTGATACCACTTGTTTTTAACATTTGATAATAATATAAATAATCATTTAAGGAAACACCTTCGTTATAAGCTTCTCATAGCTTTTAGTAGTAAAGCTGTCTACACTATAGGAATTATTTATTTCATATCTGGATACTTGTGTAGCATAATCATAAGCTTTAGCTATTATAGCAACCCTATCAGCATCTTCTAACTCACTGTATCTATCGTCATTAATAAGATTATGAACTAATTGATAACTTAAAGGTCCGGATAGCTTTTTATAAGCGGTATACCTCGCTAGCACTCATATAATAATCTTTCTTATCTCCGTTTTCGTCTACTATTTTTAAAATCCCTTTTTAGGATTTTTTTAATATCACTTTACCTTCTCCCGTGTCCTTATACAGTCTATCTATTTCTGAATATACTTCATCATCTACTTGCATTTTTATAATAACCCGAGAAATGAAATTTTGAAATACTCTTTGATAATACATTATCATCTACAGTTTCATTTCGAACTGGTCTAGCATAGGCTCTGATTTCATAGATAAAAAAGGTAACTTATTATAAAAACTTTTTGTAAAAAGCGTTGAACTTCTCTAGGTGTTCCATCGTTCTTATCATAATAGGTACCTCTTTGCACCGGATCTATAGTTCTTGCTATTTGCCCTAAAAATTGTTGGTATGGCTTGCCCTATATAATTTTTCTACTACAGACGAACCAAGTGCTGTTATCTTATTTGAGCCCTTGTGCATAGCCTACAGTAGTTAAAAGTATCATTAAAGCCCTTTTAGCATAGATAAATTAAACATAGGTGCAGGTATATTTAACATAATGTCTAAAATACCGGATACATCATTATTATCTTCTTTAAAGCTTTTACTAAGTTCTACCCCCATAAATAAAGGTATAGAACTAGGTGCTGACCAATCTAAGGTATAACTATAATCTCCTATTTTTAAGCTGTAACTTTGCTTTTTGACAGTCTTTCTAAGATATTAACATTTTTATCTTCATCATCTCCACCGCTAAGCAAACCTAAATTAGCCATATAAAAAGCCTAAAGCCATTAATGTACTTTCCTGTTATACCTGCTGATAAATTGTCTATGTATTCGTTTATAGAAATTTTTCCACTTCTAACATTTTTAATATCATGAGTTAAAGCTTTAGCTACCCCAAAAGGTGAATACTCAAAACTTCTTTGTAAAATTTTTAAAGGTGTTTTCTTAAACGGTAAAACACCATTTACAAATATATCTGCACCTTACTGGTTCTTGCTAAGTTATTCAAACTGCTAGCTATTTTTAGACTCATCTCTATATGTTGCTTTTTGCTTCTGTTTATAGTATATCTCTAGCCTTATTTAGCAACATTTCTGATACGTTAGATAAATCTACCTTATTAGCCTGCAAGTATTCTGCAAAAAATCTTTTATAGTAACCACTTATGAATATTTGGTCCTCTAGCTCAAGCATATCTGAATTAAACCTGCTAGCCTTTTCAAGTCCGCTTAAAACTTTTGTACCAAGTTTAGATATCTTAGTATCGCCATTAAACTTAAAAATAGTACGCTTTTGTCTTATTAAGTTCATCTGGTCATACTTACTGCCACCGTCTAAAATGTCTTTTACTAAATCATAGTCCTTATTAGCAAATTCTTTATATTTACTATCTATCATAATAGCCTTTGTTTTTGTACTAATATTATTAAATACAGTATTTTCTAAGCTGTATGAGATATAATTTCTCATTCTTACAACAGGATAAAATATAGCATTTCCTAATACGTTTCTTATATGTGTTTTAGGATTTCTAGCATACTAAGGTATCTCCAAACATTCCACTTATCTACCCAAGTAGATGGTATTTTGATTTGCAAGGTCTTCTATTACTTCCATTTTTAGCCTTTGCTATTTCTTCCTCTGTACTTGCTTTCTACTAGTTTCTAACTAAATCTTCATTCAGTTTTTACCTCCGTATATAGCCCCTATTATTTGAATACTCTTTATCAAATCTCTATTTATATTTCTTTCTATGTCTTTTACTGCCATTAAGTCTCATAGATTTAACTAAATCTTCACTCTACCTTATTAGTCTTTAACATAGATATAGCTTGTACTACTTGGCCTGCATTAGTAGATACGGCTTGTAATTGAGATAATATTTTTAGTACATCACTTGCCTTTTTATTTTCACTAGCTATTTTTAATAAAGCTTCTGCAAGCACTATATCTTCTTTGCTAGGGTTACCTCTATAAACCGCCTCTTCCCAAGCAGTCATTGCCCCATTATAGCCTTGTCTTTTTTATGATATTTTCGGTTTGTATAGAAGCGTAGCTATTTGACTTTTTCATAATAAGAAAAATCTACCATTTAACAGTTCTTCTTTTTATAGGCTCTACTAAATCATCTATTACATAATCTGATTCTAATACGGTTCTAGCTAGTCTACTTACTTTCTTTTCATCACTCACAGCCTTTGGAACATCTATATCACGCAAAGGATTATTTCCCTTTGGTAATATTCCATAGGTTTCTGCAACACTCTTTTACTTTCTCATCCAAATTAGCTACAGCATAATCACTATCACTTTTTAGCTATAAACGGGTTAATTTGCAGTCCATTTAGTTCCTTTGACTGTATAAATCATTAGGATTAGAATTATTCGTTGCAAGTATGTTAGCATAATTAATATTATAGTGTGCATTTATCTGTTGCGTTTGTGCCTTTGTTAGCTTAGCAATCTTATTTTCCAGTTCTTTTATTTTTGCTTTATCTCTACTTGCATTTTTTTCTTTTCTTAATTCATTCATCTTTTTGTTATACTCTTTTTGTAAGCTCTGCCATTTTCTTAGTATTTTCCTTTTATATTCTCCTTAACTCTTATCTTGTAATCTTCTTTTAGTCTATTTCTTTGCTCGAGCATTTCTTTTTATGTTTCTCATTTAAGTCTTTAAGTCTTTCATAATAGCTCATATCATAGGCTGCTTTTAGTCTTTTCCAACTTAGCTTTTTGTATATCTGCAAAGGTCTGTTTTTTTGTCTTACATCAAAAAACTACATAGAAAAATATATCTTCTGCCACCATATACGCATACTCATCTGTATCCATACCATACTCGTTAAAAATTAGTATCCCTCAGTCATAGATATAACATCTAATATCCTAAAGAGTTGGTCGCTTTGTAGTTTTTTTATATTCTCATTAAATACCCAAGGATATGTACTGCTAAGTTCCTTATATACACTATCTACTCCTAATCCTTTAGTCTTAGACAATACAAGCTTTCCAAAAGTATTTTTCTATATTATCATAACCACCTAAAACTTCTAGCTCTGCTAAGTCTATGTCAGATAGCTTGATATCATAAGATTTAATAGCTTTTTCTTATCTCTTTTTAATTCGGATTTGTGGACTCTCCAAATCCCTTGAATCTAGTAATACATCTTTAGCTAGGTTTGCACTAATCTCCATAACATCAGAAGTATACTCTCCATTATACTTATTTATATACTTGAATATCTTTGTTAGATTCTCACTTAAAAGCTTTCTTTACTGTATCTAGAATTCTAAGCTCGTTTTTTTAATCTAGTTGCCATTCTATCTACATCTTCTAGACTTTGGCTCATATCCTTTAGTTAGTTTTAAATTCTTCTTTTAAGCTTTCAACTTTCTTTTTAAATATGAGTTTTCTTTTTGTAGGGTCTTTATATCTCGTACTAGCGTTATCACTTAACTTTAAAGAGTTTTTAATTTCATTTTGGGTATTGACTTTACTGCTAGTTTCTTGTACGATAGTCTCATTAGAGAGAGATGTATTCGGATTTATCGTTGCACTGCTTTTTATCAGCAAGTGTCAGCGTCTCCTGAAGCATCTCTTTATTTTTTTATCATATCATAAAGATACTTCTTACCATCACTAGAATGCTTAATAATTAAACTTGCACTATAAGTATCATATCCTATAACTCCATCATTGTTTTTCACTTTAGGAATAGCAAATCGAGTATCATATCTATACCAACCATATTTAGCATCTTCACTATGCTTAAGCTTAATATTTTCTTTCCACTCTTCATTAGTAGCTATTTGTATTAGTTCTCCAATATTATTACTTGTTTGTGCTTTCACTTTCAATTCAGAATTTTTCATTTTTTTAGTGTACTCTGAATACTACATATTCATTTGGCAAGTCCTTACCCAAATAAATCTCCTTGCTATTTTGAATTATTGTGTAATAGCTACCTACATTTTTCTTTTAGTTCGTTTTTTTCACAAACTCTTTTAAGTCTTTATTCTTTACGCCTTTAATAATATTTTTTTATCTATTACAACTATATTATCCCCATTATTATCTTTCTTAATAGAAAACTTCACATCATCAAGAGAATTTAATATCTCTACTCTAGGGTCTATATCTTCATTTCTAGCATACTCAATTACTTCTACCCCTTATTCCTTAGTCCTTTTATCGCTTTCTATCTCATCACTAGGAATTAGTGCATACTTAATTTCATTAAAATTAACCACCTGTTCCGCTTAGCTTCAAAACATATTTACAGTACTTTCTTTAACTAGCTCAATGAGTTCTTTAATATCTCTTGCTTGGTTTTTCTGTTATATCCCAAGAATAGAGCTTAAATTTTGATATAATATCTTTTACGGTATTTCTTTTTTTTCCGAAACCTCAAGTATAACATCTCCTATTCGAGAAATACCAAAAAGTCATCAGACTTATTATTATAAGTTGCAATATCGCTTAATAGATTTATCAACTTATCATCTAAAGCAACTATTGTTTCTTCATTTAAGTTTTGTAATTTATAGCTTGACTTTTTAATATCGCTTATTTGTTTAAAAACTCGTAGCCGAACTTGCACGTATGCTTTTTAACTCCATTAAAAGCCCACCACATTTATATTATCTTTTCGATTGTTTCAGCATTGATTTAACTATGTTTTCAGCCGTGATCTCTAGGTGTAGTTGCTTAAAAAGTCCGTCTACTACCAGAAGGTGTAAAAATATCTTTCCATTAGGTATACCACTTGCCTCTTCTATATCTCTCAGCCAGATTGGTAAGCTTTCATTTTTTTCATACCCTCTCATATCTGTTTTGTCAATATTCGCTTCTGTAAAATCCTGAACTTTAATATCTTTTTGAAGTAAATACAAAGCTTTCATTGCATAGACATTATCAGTTTTACTATTTGTAAAGCTATCTATAAATCCACTTTTCCCCTTTGTAGTCGTTCCAATTACTATGTAATGTGCTAAATTCCGCTTCAATCATTTCTCTATATTTAGTTGGAAGTTGCTCAATGTAAGGTTTTTAGAGCTTGGTAATGATACCACACCTTATCGAAATTCGCTTCATACTCTGTTATAGGGAATGTAGGTGTCCATGCATCAGCCGAATATACTTTTTGACCTTTTACACTAGGGTCTATAGTTTCTTTTCCAAACACTAAGCTTATATCTCCAAAATTGGTATGTCCCATATCTGACTTTGTTATAGCTATAGACGGCATAGGAAATGCACCTAGCTCTAGTGCTTTTTCCAGCTTATTGGATGTTAAATTATGTACTGCTATTAAATTTTTACCTTCTTCTACTTCTTTTTAAAGAGAATTTGGTATCATCATTGATTTTTCTTGTTTCGTGCTACTTTATTATTGACACCTCAACTTCGCAGCGTTTTTGGACGTGCAGCTTAGGGGAATTTTTTTCATTCCATTAAGCACCGAATATGGTGTATTTTTTTATCTAAATATTTTTGAGATTTATATGCACTCACTATCTGAATTGTTCTCTTTTTCGTATCTGAATAGCTTCAGCTACATGTACATATCCATTACCATCTTTCATTGTTAGTAATACAGTCTTTGAGAAATTACCATTTCCATCTCTATAAGTATTTTGTATTTTCTGTTAATCTTATATCTGTAAATTCTTCTTGTACCTTAGGTATTAAACTAAAATCTTCATAATTAGACATAGTTCTATCTGCCGAACCATTTTTTTCCGTGTCTCTTTATTGCATGTCTCATTCTATCTGCACTTAGTTCAACTCTCCAACCTGTAACATCAATACCTGTAAGTCTTTCAACTCTTTTAGCTAGTCTATCATTCACTTTCTCGGCTATTTCAAATACTGACCAATTATCATTAGGATTACTTTCTACTCTCTCTATGAGTTCTCCTATACTAGATACCTTTTCTTGAACTACCAACTTTTTACTTTCAAATGGCAAATTATCATCAGTATCCTTATTTTCATCTAATCTTAAAAAGCCTTTATCATCTTCTACAATGCCTTTTGACTTAGTATCCTTTAGCTTTGATTCTTCTCTAGTCTCTAAATTACTTTTTATTTATCTTACTAGCGTTTTCTAAACCATCTAACCAATGCTTTCTAGCCTTTTCATACATCTTTTTTATTAGCTTTTAGAGTATCTGCTACATCTCTATTTGTAGTTTTAGAAATAAGATTATTTATAGCTTCTATCATATCATTAATGAAATTAACTATAGATTTTCCTAGGCTGGTATTATCCTTAGATATGTTATTTATGAATTTCTCGTCATTAAAGAAATGTGCTGAACCATCTGCAACTATCTCTTCTAAGATACTTTCTCTACTCATATTAGAGCCATAGCGACTGCCATATTCAGTTATTAAAATTATCTATGCTCTTTCCTTTTGCACTAGTATAAGCTTTTAAGAACTGTATCCATATATAGATTATAATTTTTCTCATCATAATTCTTTATGAAATGAGTTAGCTCATGCCCTGCTACTGCGTTATAATTTTTCTGCATTCAAAGAAAGATACATCTTATTATCCTTAGCATGATAAACCCCATTTGCATCATGTGGCAACTCATTTGCTACTACTACCTGCAAACCTGTATACTTGCTCTACCTTATCAGCCAAAATATTATTGTATCTTGCTGTTTCTGTTTTTCTGTCTGAATAAGACCGCCCTCAACATTTGCTAGAGGTTTTTGCATTATTACTTCTTTCATAATCTATAAGTCCTGCGTTATAAGCGGCTATTTGTTGCTCACTACTTAGCATATGATAAGCCGTGTGCTTATACTTGCATGCCCAAGTCTTTCCTTTCCTGCTTCATAGGCCGCTTTAAAACCATCTTCATAGGTTAAAGTATTTAAACTTCCATTAGGTTCATAATTTTTCTATAAAAGCGTTTTTTTCCGTATTCCCCAAATTGGTTAGAACTCTCTTCTATACTGCTGCTTTTATATCATTATCCCTAGCCACTCTTTCTATTTCTTCCTGAGTTTTTATGTAGGTAAGTCTCGTGTCAGCATCTATATTTTCATTGTAAGCTTCATAGTAAGGCTTCACGTTATTATCTTCACTTAGCTTATTATTCATATATAGATTATAGGCTTTTTTCATATAAACTAGGCTCTGTGGAGTTTCTACGTATATCTTCTACACTAGGTATGTATTTATTATCTAAGCCGGTATTTGGTATTTCATATTTTTTTAGCTTCCGTAATTTATAGGAACCTCTTTTATATCTATAGGCACATTAGCTTGCTTTTTATATCATTTCTAATATCATGTGCTGTGCCGGGTGCATTTAAAAATCCCTGCACTCATAGCTCCAAGCATAGCTGAATACCAAGCCTGTGGATCATCTAAAGATATCTTATTATTTTCTCCAAATATAAGGTTTCTACTGACTTTATCTATATGCTCTTGTAGGTATTCTTCCAGACCCTCTGAAAAACATATCTGCAGCCTGTTTCATAAGCTGTTTTCATCACTTTTTTTCCTAAGTCTGTTTTTAATAAAAAAACACTAAAGGCTTTGTCAAAAGCTTTTAGATACTGTTTCACTCTTTAATGCTTTAGAAAGCACACCTTCTCCGATAGCTCCTACACCATTTAAAAAGTTCTCCGTAATCATTTTCCGCTCCACCTTGAACTGCCCCATATAGTCTAGCTTGATTTACAGTTTTTTTCCTCTCTTATACTATCTTCATATGCACTACCACTCAGCGTCTAAAGAAGTTGTAATCATACCTGCAATAGGTACTCCTGTTGCAAGACTCATAGCAATACCAGGCACTTGTCTCACCCTATAGTAGAACCTAAATCAAGAGCCGTATTATAAGCCCCTGAATTGTCTTTTATCATTTCTAATTTCATTACTTAAAAATTCATCTACACTTCTAGGGGCTATATACTTATTTCCTGTTAAAAAGGTTTAAATTTCCTATAACAGTATCATGTACTGAATCCGCTATGCTGGTTCCTACATGTTTTCCGAATTTTTCAAAGCCACTTTTATTATCTAAAGTCTGCTCGTATTCTTGTTTACCCACTTTTAGCATTTAATTCATCGTCTAACATACTCTTATATGTATTTGCGTATTCCGAGATTTAGTCGCATATAAATAGTTATATACTTCTTTTTGCTCGTCCGTCATCATATCATAAGCGTATTCATTTCTAAGTATTTTATATTTATACTCATCTATGTTTTTAATATTTCTTTATTATCCCCGAAGAATTTTCTAGACTGTTCCTTTTGTTTCTCGTTAGCTTCTAATATTTTTGTATACGATTTTTAGCTTCACTAAGCTTATTCCCTTTTTATTAGCGCCTACTCTAGCTAGTTCTTTTTGCGTTCATATCGGATTTATACAAATTTTCTAAATCTTGTCTTGAATAATCATCCATCAAATTATAAGCATCACTAGAACTGGTGTATGCTCTCTTTTTTTCTTCTTTTTTGCGTCAGCAAAAAGAAGTAGCTCTAGTGTTATCTTTTGGCTCTGCTTTTTTTAAATAATTCATATAATAGTCAGAATATCCACTTGCCTTAGTATGATCATCTGTATTATCTTTTGCATACATAGACATTCTAGACTTTACAAAAAGATTTTAACTCATCATTAGTTTTAGGCTTTTACTTCGTTTTTTTTAAAGCACTTGTACTTATCTGATTACTAGGAGTATCTAGACATTCTTTCTCTAAAAAACTCTTCTGTAGTTTTTTTGTAGGCATAGCTTTAGTATACGTTTGTTTTTTTATCTCTTGTTATATCTTTTTTTGCACCCTTATCTACTACTGCTGTAGCATTATCATTAGCATATTTATTAGCTAAACTAGTAGGAACTTCATTAACTTTTTGATTTTTTTACTTTAAGTTTATTTGCCATACATATTCCCTTTTACATTATTAGTAAGTTTGCTCTTCTTTTTCAGATTTCAATTTTTTTCAGCAGTGCTAATATCCTTTAATTTATCCGAAATAGCTGCATTTAATATATTACCTTTTGCTTTTTCCTCGTATTTTCTAACAGACTTTTTGCTCTGTCCTTAACGCTATTAAAAATTAGTTTGATAGTATTGCTTAGCTACTCTACTTTCATCTATTCCTATAGCTTCTAACTCTCTATCAAATTCTTCTTCCGTAACAAACCATCACTATATAATTTTAATAGTCTGTCATAAGCTTCTTTATTCGTTATAGCCTTATTATGTAAATCCATAGCAATTTTAGCTGTTGCCGGTTTATGTCCACCTCTTGCTATATTAGTTTCTGTAGGTTCTGAGTTTTCTGAACTACCTCTTGACCTTGCATAACCCCTACCACGTCTACCACTACCGCCACCGGATCTACCACTGCCACTACCACCGCCACTTGTAACTCTTTGGTTAGCCATAGCTTGTTGCAAGGCATCTTGCTCTTTTCTATATGCAAATTCTCTTTCCCAGTTATCTTGAGCTAAGCTATCTTTATCTATGTTATATGCAAAATCTCTATCCATATTTTTTTGTGCCAATATGTCCTTATATTTACCATAATCCATATTATATTCATTATTATATCTGTTAGCTAAGTAGTCTCTATCCGTGTAATAATCACTCATAGTATCTCTATACTTTGCATAGTCCATCTGTTCAAGACCCGTAACTGCGTTTAACTTATGATAATCATTATTTACATCATCTCTATACATTCCATAGCTCATATTTGCAAGCTCCATATTTTTTTAGCATTTAGGTTTTTGTAATAGTTATCGTAGGCTTTGACTGCCTACTGTCTGTGCATAGGAATTTCCGTATCCTCCACTTAAAGAACTTATATTTCCTATTGTATCTCTCATAGCTTTTATTACCTGCATTTAGATAAGACTCCTTCATAGTATCGTAAAGAGCTGCATAATTTTTATCGGTATTTATGTCAAACGCTTTTCTCCCCATTATACCGTCTAAAAAATACCATCTATCTTATCCGTATATCTATTTTTCATACGCATCCGGCTTATCCAGTTCTTTATCAGCTAACAAACTTCTATATCTATTTACGCTGGAACTAGGCTTATACGCTTCTAAATCTATCTTATACTTATTTGGATCACCTACTCTATTTGTAACTATATGTCTTTCAGATACAGTACCTGTAGCATTATTAGTTGTAGTAGGTACACTTGCAACGTTTGTGTTATTAACATTAACCGAGCGTTTATACTAGAGGAATTTACAGTAGGACTGGAAATTGTACCTGTATTTCCTCTTTGTAAGCTTCTTAATAAGCTATTGTTCTGTAACGACGTTCCTGTGTAGTTTTGTATTCCGTACTTTTTAGCAAGCTCCTTTCTAGCACTAAAACTAGAATTTCCACCCCTGCTTTTTATAAAATCAACCACTCCCATACTCTCATCTCCTTAATTCGTATCAATAGGTTCTATTTGTTCTTGTTTATTACCATCTTCAATACTTTTACCCTCTCGCAACATACTCTATAAGAGAAATTCTCTTTGCGTTTTCTATCCCCTTTATTTCTAGATTATTTTAGTAAAAAGTAATATATTTTCTATAATTTCCTTGTTGTATGCTATATCCATATTTACCTCTCTTAATCAGGAACCACATAGTCTGTCGAACTATCATCACTATCGTTGTTTCTTCTTTCTCTTCACGCTTCGTATTTATCATACAAATCTTTTAACATTGCTAACAAGCTCCATCCTTTCAACCAACTATCATACTCTTCGTTGTCAAATCTAATATCTTTACAAACCATATCTCCATCATCGTATATTTTTTTAAAGGGCGATCGTGTAAACCTGACCTTGTGCTTTTCAAATACATTGCCGTCTTTTTCCGGCAGAATATCTTATTTGGAAATGCCCTAAGCCCATTTCAAAAATCTCTTATATCGTCCTGATTAGGGTTTCTTATGTAAAAATTGTCCGCACTGGACTCTTAAATCCCCATATATTTCAGCACTATTTATCTTCCCGCTTATATTTGCATTTTTGACAACTCATGCTCCCTGTCTGTATTTATGACAAATCTATTGTTAGCCGTTACAGTTCCTCAAGTTTTATTTTTATCCCTCTTATGGCCACACCTTCCGTAGACACATTTATAGTCGATATAATGTTTCCTTTGTTGACCATATTGAGTTTTATACCATCAACAGCGGTTACTATTTCCGCTATTTGGTTATTAGCAGAAGCTACTCTTTGTGTTATGTTATCCACTGAAATAGCAATCTCTGCAACCTTATCTCCTTCTTGTATATGCCTTATAAGTGCATTACTTGAATAATTATCCTCAGGAGTTATGTTATTAAACATATATTCAAGGTTTTCATTTAACTTATGTAAATACTTTGTAACCTTTTCTATGTCGCTTTTTTCATCAAATTTTATTCGCTCTATATTAAATACGGACACCTAATTCACTTCCTTCTTCTATATATTTTTCTATCGCCATTAACTTAAATTCGTTCTTTCCCTCTAATCTGTACCTAACTTTAGAATGTCTCCTAAGATTTATAGGGATGGAAGAAATCTTTTTTCCCCTGCCGTATAAACTTCCTACTTTTTGCCAAACCGCTTCATCATCATACTTTAAATAAATGTGTACTAAAGAACCTAGTTCTAAACTGAAATAAAAGGCTAGTTTAGACATGTACTTTTCATTTAAACTGTTTTTCTAGCAAATCTCCGGACTCTAAATACCACTTAAAGCCGTTATCTATATGTTGTTTGTTCTTCCACCTATACTAAAGCTAAAATCTCCCAATTCATACATAGTCTTTCCGTCATATATACTGAAAGAATTATCTCCATCCACATAGGCAAAATTCAGGGCTATATCCTCTATACTCCAAGACCTTATTTCCGGATAATACACTCCCATACATCTTTTATCTTCTTTAGAAAGCCCTATATAGTATCTATCTTTATATTTACAAGCAAAGTTTTCAAACTTCCAATTCTTAATGTTTTTAGAAATCAAAGTAGGTGTAACACCGTCATAAGCGTATATCCCTTCTCGTCCTTTATAATACAAAGTATCTTTGATGATAGCTAAGCTGGTATCAGCACCTTTTATAACACCTTTTTGCTCATAGTCTTTGATAGCAAAATTAGAGGGCTTGTCACCAAATAATTTATGTATGGTGTTTTCTTTAAAGAAATAGACACTGCCTAGATAGGATACACAAGCTGTAAAGTCCCCATTAGTTCCTACACTTGCAACATAAGAGTCTGTAGATATTCCCTCAAAGTTATTAAAATTAAACGGATCTCCTAATCTACTTGCATATATTTCATGATTTTTACTAGAACAACCAAATAATCTATTGTTGTGGCAACATACGTAGTCCATATCAGGAACTTTTCTCTTTAGTGTTAATCCTGCACCTTGAGTAAAACTATCTTTTTACAAGCCCTGTTACTATGATGTAGTTGCTGCCCTTTTTTCAAGTATTACCTTTTGTTGTATTAAAACTGTTATCAATACAGCCACTTATTTCTACAGAATCATATAGGTTAAAGTCTAATTCGTCCGATATAATTTTTTTGTAAAAGAAGAAGTCCTTATGCTTCTTATTGTCGGTTCAAACGTACAATTTCTAGTTGTTACTACTGTTTTTTTCCATAGCTTTCATCTCTTTAGTATGAGTGTTAAAAAAACAAGCTTTTTGCGGAAATATGGCTATATACGCTCCCATTTCTATAAGTCTAGTTTTGCTGCTATAATCTATAACGTCAATAATAGATTCACGACCTCCACCTTCAGTTTTACAACTGTATTCAAACCCAAGAGAAAACTGATTTCCAGAAACGGATTTGATTAATCTAACAATCCCGTTCTTGTATGTTTCAATAACCATACCTTCCATATCGTAAATTTTTGTTTTTCTGTCGCAAGATTTTATTATAGGGAAATCTTCTAAGCTTATATTCATTAAAGAACTAAATTCACTTTCCGATATAATTATATTTTCATTTACACCTGCAAATTGACTTACTCTCTTCTTTTGCTTTTTTTCACATCATAATTTACTATTGGTAATCCCATATAAACCTCCATTAAAACGGCTTTTAAATTGTGCCTTTGCAGTGGCTTATGTTTTTCTTCTGTAGTATTTTGCAACATCTTCAAAAGATTGGTTGTATAAAGAAGCAAAATTGTTATATCTAGGATATTCCGCATTATAAAAGTCTATCTTCGAACAGATATAATTCATGTATACATCGCAAAAACTCATCAGGCACTATTAATTCTTTTTCTACATCTAAATCATAATCATATTTTTGTAAATTCAATTTCTTTATATCTACTTATTATTTGCTCTACTATTTTTGCTTCTACCTCATTTAGCCAAGCTACTTTTATTTCTTTGCTGTACTGGTTAGGGTTTTTATCTCATCTACATTCGCTATAAGTTCTCCTAATTGCATTTTTTTCTCCTTTAATTAAAGGGCATAAAGCCCCTCTTTTTAGTGTGTATTATCTAGCATAAATGCTGGTTGTAATCATATTTTTTTCCAAGCACTTTGTCGAGAGTCTCTGGAAATGCCTTTTGACCTAAATTGATCCAACGCATCGCTAAAAAGAATCTGTGTTATTAGGTAATCCTCTATCTAATTCCAGTAGTAAATAATCAGTAATATATCTCGCACCAAAATCTGTATAAACAGGTTCAAACATTAGGTTAAGTTTATTATCTATTACACTTAATGCATATCTAAACACAGGCTTCAAAACAATATCGCCTCTAACCGCAAAGGGCATTCAGTGTGCATAATTAATTCAGCGTTTTTTTAGTCTCTTTTAAAATATCTTTTCAGACTGCCGTCTAAAAATTATACTTTGGTTTTTAACAGTACTATTCTAGGTGGGTCATTAGTAACCAAAAAAACATACTCAAGACTATCTCTTTTTATTTTCTATTGATATGGACTTGCTTCCACGCAGCTCTACATCTCCTATATGTTCAAAGGTACTACCTAGACCGTTCACTGAAGTTGTTAGCCTATTTTTCTAGACTTTCTAACCCTCTCGCACTATTTTCTGCAATACCTTTTGCATTTTCAGCCTTTTTCTTTTGCTTCTTCTGCAATATATTTTTAATTCTTCCGGCTAACTCAAGACTTACTACAGGTTTGTCTCTAGCATTATCTTCAAAACCATAAGCAAGGTTAGCTCTTGTCAAAGCATTTCCTACGTTAGCATTTACATTAGCTAAATCTACACTCAGCCCTACCTTCTTCGTCTATGTGTACCGTATCGCTACCTTTTACCACCCCTAATCTATCCTTAGTGGCAACAATGCTATACCCCGTAAGCCTTGTTCTCCTTTTTCTCCTTTTTCTCCTCTGGGGCCCTATAGGGGCCTTGGTCCCCTCGTTCTCCTTTTGGCCCCATAGGTCCTTGGTCTCCTTTTTCTCCCTATAGGTCCTTGGTCTCCTTTTTGGCCCAACAAATTTTCCTCTGCCAAAGACTTCTTAATCCCTGTCAGTTAAAGTCTTAGCCTCATTACTTGTATTCGTATACTCTAAAAGTTTAGCTTCTACTTCCTTAACTTATCTCCGACTTTTACTTTCGCATCTTCTGAAGCTTCATTTTGCTTTTTAGCAGTTGCGCTGATAATCTGCCTTTTTAAGATTTATAAATATATCCTCTAGCTGTTCTAAAGAAGTAGTCTTGCTGTCAAAAATATATTACCCTCAAAATGATATTTTCTTTATAGCATTAACCGTATCTTTCTATGTATAAAGCCGCCATATTTGACGACCACCTAACGCTTTCCGTTCCGTCTTTAGCCCTAAGACTTATAAGAACTGCTCCTATCTTAGATAACATCTTATTAGTAAAATGCAAAGATAGAATTATGTACTCATCGTTTACTTCTTTCCTAAGTATTGCTGTATCTACACTTCCATCTTCATATAGCATATCTAAAAAGAAATCCAGATAAGTTATATCAACACCACCACTCATTATCTTATCTACTCTAAACTGCAAATCTGTAACATTATTGTCGTATCCGGTAGCTATGTATCTGTCATTATTAGGAATTATTAAAACTCTATTTTTTACTACTATCATCAGTTATCTCCTTGATTAAACTCTAAGAATCTGTTTTCAAATTCATTTGCTAGACCTTGTAACATCCTTGCTGTATTTCCGTCTTGGCTCATACTGTTATCTATCACCTCTTTTACAAATCTAGGAACTAAAACTTCTATACCCCTTTTTATTACGTAAGCTTTACCATTGACACATACTACAACATCTTCTTTGTATTTATCGTTATCTACAAATAGCTTTTACAAGTACTTTTTTTCTTGCATATAAGTTTCATTCTCAGATACCTCTTTATCCACCACGTTAGGTACTTCATCTTTCTTAGACTCCATTGCCTTTTCTATTTCTCTAGCTATAAGTTCTTGTAAATCTAATTTACTCATACTTACAGTTTCATCTGCACTAGTTTCTACTCCGTCTGCATTTATTTTTTCTTTTGCCATAGCATTATCCTTTCTAAAATGGGGGCTAGAAGTATAGCCCCCTAACCTAAGTTAAATCTTAATTAGCACCAGCATCAAACGTAGACGCTGTTTCAATTCTTACCATATATTCCTCTACCAGTCTTTCTGCTGTCTTTATGGCTTTCCAACCTACAGTAGCTCTTTGGTTGAGTGGGTCTGCTGTTCCGCCGGAGCCTAATTGTTTGATGATAGTTTCAAGTCCACCACCTGTAACCTCTGTTACTCCATAAGCATTTGCTCCTAGAATGAGAGTTGAATAAACATCTATGTTACCTGCACCGGCTTTTTGCAAATATCTTTTGCTTCTGTAGTCTCTACAAATCTTACACCTGCTATCATTCCTATCTCTCCTTCAAATTGCAAATCAGGAGTTGTATATTTATTCATATCTTTCCATTCAGGGTCGTTCATTAAATCATAAGCAACGTCAGGGTGTATTATTCCTACATAATGTCCTTTTATCTTTGCTGCGTTTTGAGTCTTTAGAGCTCTAACTGCTCTCTTTATGGCTTCTACTGTTAGCTTATGTGCTTTGGTTAAAGAACTTCTAGCACTTACTTGTCCGGAAGCATATTGAACACTGGTACCACCATTTAAAAACTCTCTTGTTATAGTGTCTAGAGTTCTACCTGCTTGTGAGCCCTAACATTTTGTGTTGCTTGAACCATGTTGTTATCTATGGCTGTTAAAAAGTAACACATCTGTAAGTCTTATAAAAATCTCCGTATTGATTTACACTAGCTGTTATTGTACTTATATTCATAGGTGAGCCATTAGGTGTTACACCCTCAGTTAAAGGTGTTAAAAGTCCTTAGGTAATTGACTATATTTTCTAAACTCTATAGTCTTACCACCATTTTTAGGTATCGGCTTTTTGTCCGAATTGGTCATGTATCAGAGATGGTTCTGCCATATCTATAAGATAACTGTCATAGTATGTTTTCATTTCCGCTGATAAATCATTTCCGCTGGTATTACTTGTAGTTGCATTAGTTACATCTGCAAACATTCTTAGATTAACTTTAAATAAATCTTTCATAATATTTTCTCCATTTTATTTTAAAAACTTATTGTTTCACCTCTAGCAGCTCTTAATGCTAATTTTGCCCTCTCTTCTTTTGTCATCTTTGATATATCTACTTTAGTGCTTATACCGGCACCATTTGAAATACCGTTTTCTAGAGCTCTTGTACCCCTAGTAGCTATATCATCTGCGGTCTGTTTCCTAACTCTTTAGCTGTGTAAGCTTTATAGCACCCTGCAAAAATTTCATCAGAATGACAAGCTTCATAAGCTGACTTTAAACTTATACCGTTATCTATTAGCTTTTAAGAATTGCTGATTTTGTAGTTCATTTTCAAAATCAAAAATCAGAATAAAGCGCTCCACTTCTCCTACTTGACTCATCCAATTTTCCCACTTTGCATTAAATTCTCTTTCTCTCAGTTTGCTCTAAAGCTGTTCTGAGTCTTTTGTTTTCTGATTCTTGCTTTTAAAACGTGTCTATATCCGTCGACTGATAAGCCCATCTCGTTAGCAATATCTTCAAGTAACATATCATCCCTGTTTAAAGAATTTAGTATCCCTCTAGGGTCTGTACTATCTAGTTTATATCTTGTAGCTAGTACATCTAATATCGGCTGTGTTTTTATCTACGCTTTCTTTCAATTCGTTATGCCCACGTAAACGTCTGTTTAATATAGATTGAACCTTTTTATCAAAAATCTTCCTTATATTTTCCTTTGATAAGAGTATCAAAATCTTCTACCTTGGCTTCTTGTGATGATACTTGATTGTCAGCAGTATTCAATTCATTTCCTACCACTTCATTTTTGTCCATCAGCGACTTGGACATTTTCTGCTGCATTAGTTCCTTCATCGAACATTCTTAGATTAATTTTAAATAAATCTTTCATTTATTTTCTCCCTTTCCTGTAGTCTTTCCTACGAGTCTATAACAAAAACTCTAGCATTCTTTTTATCTTAATTTCTCCCCCATTCAACCCTATTTGGGGATTTTTTATTATTTTTTTATGTTATCCGGATAGCTATAAGCTAGTAAACCAAGTCCATTTATAAAAATTCTCTAAAAGCTTGATATTCTGACAAGCTTTTCATTACTAGGCTTACATTCCAAATTAAACTCATCTTTTTTTAGTATCTTGTTTTATATCTTTTCATTTCTAACCTTGATATACTGTAAAAACGTTTGATACAGAATAGATATTGCACTACACACTATATCCGGCTCTCCGTTTTTAGAATAACCTGCATGACCTTGTAATCTTATTAGTTCTTTGTCATCTTTAATTTCTATGCTAACCTCAACCACTATTTAACCTCGCTCATTTGCCTTGTTTTATCTTTTGCTCTATCTACTAGGCTTTCTGAATTCTTATTATCTAAACTTGTCTGTGCATTAGGATTAACTCCTAAATTCATATTTTGCCCCATATCTCCGTTCTCTAACAAATCAAGTATTCTAGTATCTCCTGTAGAATTTGCTATAAGCTCTGCCATTTGTCTCATAGTGGCTTGCATTTGTTGTAACTGCTCATACATAGTTTTATTTTTAGATACCTGCTCCCTAACCTTTTCTTTACCTTCAAAGTCCATCATCTCTATACAAGCTAATACTTGATCGCTAAGTTCAGGATTGAAAAATCCTAAATTAAAAAACTGCAAGGCAAGTTCATTTTGTGCTTCTCTAGCGTAGGGTGATGATTTTTGTGCTTTTACTTTTATGTCAAATACAGGTTTTCTACCTTGTATTTCTATACCAAATTCCGTAACCGTTGCAGGTGCTTTTAAACCGGAATTATCAAACTCCACATACTCGTTTCCGCTATCTCCCAGTATTCTAAATATTCTAGGCTCATCATAAAATTGTCGTATAAGTTCTATAATCATAGTGCAAATCTTTGTAAAAGCCCTATACGAAGCTTTTATCATATCTCTAGAAGTTTTACTGCCTGCTTCTTGAAGTGCGGCTATGGCACTAGCTGCAGTTACCCCGGCTGTTGTAGAACCCTGAGAAAAATCTCTATTGCCCGACGTTTCTTTTAGCTCATCTATCTTATGCTGTAAGACTGCAAGGTAATTGCCATTAAAAGGCATTACATCTATAGGTCTGATATTATCTTCATTAGTTTGACCTGCTACATGAATAAATGAGTTATCCTTATTTGCAAACTCTTCTTCATTTATCGCCGAATTATCTTTTATAAAATATCTAGGTTTACTACCCCACTGTGCATTCTCGAGTATAGATTGATTTAGTTTATCTATATATTCTTGTGGCGATTTCATTATGTCTATGTATCCAAAGCCTGTAGGTGTTCCTTTTTCTTCGAATAGCACATCTACTACAAACGGATAAAGACCATGCTCGTAATACCCACTTTCCTTATATGCTTCTTCATTTTCAGAAGCATATAAAACTATATCATCCACAAATTTTACGTAATGCAAAATTTCTCCTTGCCCATAATTTTTCTTGTAATACCAATCGTAAACTAGGCTCTTGTCTGTTGTATCTATGGTATCATCATAGTTATACGTGTTCTTATCTATGCTATTTCCACCTTTTAACTTATCCTCAAGTTCCGGATACACAGCTTTTAACACATCATTATCCATAAGACTTACTAAAAATATATTTCTGGAATCTTGTATATCTTGTATTCCGGGCTCCCAAAAAGAAATTAAGAACATCTATAAGTCTTATATCTATATCACCCTAAGCCATTTAATTTTTTTAGGATTGAAATATACCCTGTATATAGCAGGTCCATTTTTTTAGCTTTTTCAGTAGCATTATCTGAATATACCTTTTCAAAATTACAATTTTCTAGTATTACAGGAAGTATAGTTCCTAGCACCTTAGCTGTTTTTTCGTCCGACTGCTCTCTAGGTAGTACATTAGCTAATGGAAAATTATCCATAAAGTCTGCATGTTTGTTGTTTATGGAATTAAATAGCCACGCTGATACAGGTTTAGGGCTCATCTGTATTGCCTACACTGGTTTTGAAATTTCTCCAATGATTTAATTTCCACCAATCTTCATTTTTGAATAACCCTTTTATCTAAATTCTCTTTACCTTTCTTATATTTTTAAAGGTTTCTATAGCCTTCTTATTTCCTCTACTCCTATAGCTTTTATATCTATTTCCCTTGTTTCGGCTTATCTTTTATGACATTCACTTCTTTTGACATTTTTAATATCTCCTCTTTAATTCTCTTTTGTAGATTTAATGGGTCTTCTATATCTTGCTTTTGTTACATGATTTTTTCTAGGGTTTTATGGGGTGTGTCATAAGCACATATCTACATCTCGTCATATATGTGGTCTTCGGTTTCCGTGTCTATATCCTCCACATGCTTATCACTGTAAAACAAGACTGCGTATAGTTCGGATAAAATGTTTATTTGATTTAAATATATAAAAGCATAGGCATACCTATCTCATCAAAGGCTAGCCTATAATGATACTGCATTTTTGCCCGCTATTCTTGCATTATCTCCCGGCTCCCAATATACCCCTAGGCTTTCCATCATTTCTGCTATGCTTTCGCCTCTTGATTTATCCCATATACTCGGGTCTGCTATACCCCTTATATTTCTACCCTTTAAATTCTCATCAGTCTTTTTCAATTTTCAAAGTATATTTTTTTGCAATCTCTTGAGGTGTAAGCTTTTATACCTGTATTAGGTTGTCTAGTACAACCGTAATACTCTCTTATTCTGTAAAATCCTATTATCGTGGTCTATAGCATACCAACCCACAGAAAAAGGTTTAGCGTAACCAAAGTCAAAGCCCCTATATATCTTCCAAGACTTTGGAATTAGAAAAATCATCTATCACATGGGTAAACTTTTTGGTCATTTATAGCATAATGAGTGCTATCATTCTTCCACTCACTAAATACCTGCCCACCAAAGCTATCCCAGTTACCGTCAAGTAAAAGCACTTCTGTCCGCTTCATCAAGAAGTGATAGATTAGCTATATAGTTAGGGTCAGCCTCTAAGAGTTTTTCATTGTCATAAACTTTTGATGGTATAAAAATCTTGCTACGCGTATAGCTAGTTTTTTTACCGTGCAAGTCCACCACATCAATAATAGATTCTATAGGTTTATACGGTTCTCCTGCCGTAACAAAGTATTCTTTACCCAACCGTGGCCAATACCTCCGGGGTTTCCTGTGGCTCTTCTATAGACCTTGGTACTCTTACCTGACGGTCTATTTCTAGAATACATATAGCTATATTCTTCCCATGTAAAATGAGTTAGCTCATCAAAGCCTATAAAATCATATCTTTTTACCTTGATAATTTATTTTGTCCGCACTTTTGTCATATTTCCAAAGTATATTTTTGCACCCTGCTAGGAAACAACCAAAAGTGTTTACTGTCGTTATACCTAGCCTTTGGAAAAAGCCCTAGAGTATAGTATCCTGCTCCTATCTATAAGCTCAGATAGCTGAGGATATGTTTTTCTAAAGATGATAGCTGTATAATGGGGGAATATGCACTTGTCTCAAGTGCTTCTACAAGTAAGTAATCACTTTTACCCTCCGGCGGCTCCACCCACAAAAGCCTCTCTGTACTCAGGACGAGAAAGCATTAGAGCTTGCTTTGTTGTGGTCTCCATATAACATTAGCCATGTTGCTACTCCCTTTTTATATCTATTTGTGGTACAACTCTATAAGTCCTGTCTCTGTATCCGTGTCATCATATTGTCTCAGGTTTATCTCCACTTATCAGGTCGCCTATTTTTAAGCCAGAATATCTGCGCTTGTAGTATCAGGTGGAACATCTTTAACCACTCTTTGGAACTCTGTACCGTTTTTATATATTATTTCTTCCGACTCTATAGCCCATTGCTCTTTTTAGCAAAAGCATTTTCGACTTGTATGTCCACTACTTCTTTGACCCTTACTAAGTGCGGTAGCAATAGCAGGATAAAAGAGTTTTTCCACTTGCTAATGTGGATCTTGCAAACGCCCATCTTTTTAGATATATCCTCGTCTATAAGTCCATCTCTTGGCAAAGCCCTCTATAAGTGCCAAGCCGTCAACATCCAGCCATTTTATCTACTTTTGCCCATAAGACTTCTTTCTGTGTGTATATTTTAATTTTATTACAAACGTTCGTTTTCTTCTCCCTATTAGCCTAGTACTAAAAAGACGCACGCATTTAACGTACGTCTGACTTTTTAGGATACCCTTTTAGTAAACACTATATTATTTTTGTTATAACTAGCTGTGTATTCATCCACCCCTGCAAGCTCTCTAGGGTCTATAACCACTTTATCACCCTATTTTACTAAGCAGTAAATATATATAGCTCTCACTAACATTTAGCTTACCTCCTCAATTTTTAAGTATCTTATCACGCTCTTTTACTATTCTCCAGCTTTTAATCTTCTTTAGCTAAGTCCTCTTCTGTCTTCCCATTCCTTAATATCCTTTCCCTTTTTCTTTTCTGTGCATTCCTGCAAATACATTGTTGCTGTAGTAGGGACCAACAGGGCGTATTTATCTGTGCAAAAATAGCTCAAAATAATCATTTCGTTCAGTTTTGCTAACAAACTGTAATCTTAGAATCATATCAAAAACCTAAGTTTTGTAATAGATTATCACAGATTATATAGCTTTCTGTCCCTCCTAGGGCTTTTCTTTTCGTAAAAAGGGCATTTTATTATTTGCTTGTTCGACATCATAATCCTCCCTTTAATTCATTTCAAATCTTACTCCTACGGTATCATACATATACTGCTTACATTTAGCTAATCCCATCTTATCAAGTGGGACTTTCTCATACTCATCGCTTATGAAAAGACCAAAAGAATTCTCAAGCTCTACTACCAGCCGTAGTGTTCTTTAAGAAACCTTTACGCGGTAGAACCAATCACAGCGTTAAAGCTATCTTCAAGTGCTTTTTACTGTGGCATCCATTTTAGAAGCCTGTTTATCTGCTCTTTTCCTTCAGTAATCGTTAAATTAAT